>Ga0315293_10000006_pt1 | contig 256151 bp, 247 predicted proteins | sample YL17G13_20_MG_FD_203071 | JGI IMG/M metagenome (GOLD analysis project Ga0315293, IMG submission 203071) | Sediment microbial communities from Yellowstone Lake, YNP, Wyoming, USA - YL17G13_20 | ecosystem: Environmental > Aquatic > Freshwater > Lake > Sediment | place: USA: Wyoming | collected...
GCGGGCACCACCTACTACTTCCGCCTCGTGGGCCAGAACCAATACGGCATCAGCTACGGCTCCATCCTCTCCTTCACTACCGGTTCCAACGGCGGGGGAGGCGGCGGGGGCGGCGTGACACCGCTGGCAATAACAAAACCGGCAACCAGCGTGAGTCCAAACACCGCAACACTTAACGGAGAGGTGAATCCTAACAGTGCGGCAACGTCGTATTGGTTTGACTGGGGGAAAACTACGAATTTTGGAAATTCCACCGCAGGTCAGAGCATCAGCTCCGGTTCATCAAACGTTCAAGTTGCTTCTACGGTCAGTTCTCTCTTGCCAGGCACGGTGTACTACTTCCGCCTCGTGGGCCAGAACCAGTACGGCATAGTGTACGGAGCGATCTTGAGTTTTGCGACAACTGCGTGCGGCGGGACATCAGGCTGTTCGCAGTAAAAAGACACGGTAGTAATGGGCAAAGAAACGGCCGGCATACATCGGTCGTTTCTCTCTGTCCGATTGACTTTGCGGCGAAGAGCGCGTATCATATTTCTTACGATCCGCAGACCGCAGGTGTCCTGAGCAAAACCGACTCAAGCTAATCGAGCGAGGGACTTAATCTCCTGCCGAGGATTCTGGTGAGTTTTTCCGGGTTTATCCCGCCCGCCCTGAGCGAAATCGAAGGGGACTCATCAAAGGACTGCGATCGAAAGGTCGCGTTTTTGTTTGCAGAAAACTATGAGATCAAAAACACAAAAAACACAGGATATTCGCCAGAGCGAAGAACTGCTCGAGCAGGCACAGTCGCTGGTGCTGGTTGATTTCTTCAAGACGCCGGCCAACGAGATGAATGCGCTGCGCCGCACGCTTGAACAGACCAAAGCCACGCTGAAAGTGATTAGAAAGACACTTCTCGCGCTCGTGATGAAAAAACACAACATCCCTCTCGATGTAACGGGCCTGAAAAGTCAGGTGGGAATCGTGTTTGCTCCCGGCCAGATAACGGAGTCCGCGAGCGTTATCGCGCGTTTTGTCAGAGAGAAAGGAAGGTCGCTTGAGGCGTTTGCGATGATAGCCGGCTGTGACATAAAGACGCAGAGCACCTACGGTGCGGTGGAGATGACTGTAATCGGCAATCTCCCGCCGCGCGACGTGCTGCTGGGGCAGCTTGCGGGGACGATTATCGCGCCGCTTCGCTCGCTTGCGTATGTTCTGCAAAAGGTTGCCGAGCAGCGACAATCGTAGATTTCGGTTAATTCATTACGTACTCTATATTGACTATGAGTGACAAATACAACGACATCATTGGGAAGATTGAAAAACTCTCGGCTCTTGAAATTGCCGAGCTGGTCAAGGCGCTTGAGGAAAAATTCGGCGTTTCGGCTATGGCTCCGGTTGCCGCCCAGAACCCTGCCGCAGGCGGGGCAGCAGAAGCGGCGGAGAAATCCGAATACACCGTCGTGCTTAAATCCGGCGGTGGGCAGAAGATCAACATCATCAAGATCGTGAAGGAGATCACGGGGCTGGGGCTCAAAGAAGCCAAAGATATTGTCGAAGGAGTTCCCAAGCCGTTGAAGGAAAAAGTCAAAAAAGCCGACGCGGAGGAGATGAAGAAAAAACTTGAAGAAGCAGGGGCAACCGTGGAGCTTCAGTAAAACTGCATCGGCAGATAGTGAAAAACAAAAGAGCGTCGTTGAACACGGCGCTTTTTTGATGTAGCATAACGACTGCACGCGCGCGTAGCTCAGTTGGTTAGAGCGTACGGTTCACATCCGTAAGGTCAGAGGTTCGAGTCCTCTCGCGCGCACCAATAGAAAGAGTATTGATTACTTTTTGAAATGAACATGAATTCACAAAAAGGTTTTATCCAAATACCAATTTTGGTCGCCATTATTATTGGTCTGTTTGTGGTCGGCGGAGCCGGATATGTTGGAGTTAAGCAATATCAAAAATACCAAGTAGAAAAACCACAACAAAAAATTGTTGCTCAAAATGAACAAGCAACAAGCACCGCCGAACTTTCAGAAGTTGAAAAATTAAGACAGGAAGTTGATGAATTAAAAAAACAACAGACATCTTTTACTCAACCACAAAAACAGAGTGAGCCGACAACAAAAGAGACCGTAAAGACACAACCGGCGCAAACGCCAGCAGCTACGGTAAAAAATGAAGAAAATTTTAGAGAAGTCGCAATTACGACATACAAGCAAACAGCGGAATTTTTTAGACGCGCTATAGAAGAAACAAGAAATAATTCTATTCCTGATATAAAAACTCGTAGGAGTAAGTTAGTGTATCAAACCAATCTTATTAGAAAAGATCCATTCACAAATTCTGGCGATGGTGCTTTATTGAATGAAATGTTTGATTTATTTGCACAAGAACATGAGAGAGAAATTAAGTTTATAGATGAAATTCTTGCATACATAGAATCCAATCTGACCTCAATGAGCGCCTATCAGGCAGAATATGATAAAAATGCGTCTTTGTTACTAGCAGATGATAAAAAAATTGTAACGAGAGCAGAAATAGTAAGTTTATTCGAACATGAAAAGGATTTTATCGATACAAGATATAAAGGCGTAGAAAATATTAATCAAGCTATGATAAATTACTATCAATCTATTATAAACAAAGAAGACTTGTATGCGGAAGAATATGCAACAATTAAAAATGCGCTTTCAAAATTCAGTGGGCCAACAACAGTTAGCGCCCCAATTTACCAACCAATGCCACAAATTGATTATGGTTTAACAGCAAGACAGCAGTTATTGTTGAATCCTATCCAGTGCAAAATAAATCATGATCCTATACAAACGACCGTAACTTGTTATTGAAATGACGAATGAAGAAAAACACAAATATGCCTACGCTCTTACAAGTGTAGCTTCTACAGGACTTTCTTTTATAGAAGATTCTTTATCGAGGATAATGAACGATGCTACGGACTTGGCTTATTTAAGGTCATTCTATATTTTGCTTTCTTATAATTTTGAACTTATTTTAAAATCCAGAGTGGTAATGGTAGAAAGTTTTTCGGATAAAAATGCTATAAACGATGAATTAAGAAAATTAGGTCATGATATAAAGAAAATAGGAGAAAAACTTGGAGATACCAATTTACAAGAGTTGGGCGTGAAAGAAATACTTGAAAATAATAACCAATATAAAATCACTACCGCTGACAATAAAGAAATTTGTATAGAGAATTTTACTAAAATCAGGTATGATTTTCTTGACGATGTGATGCGCAATGTTGATAATCAGGAACACGTGCGAATAAAGGAATACACCAAGATACTGCTGGACTTTATTTTAAGAAAGGCGAAAGAGAAGAATGAGGAAGCCAAAACCAAAGTTAATTAATGCCCGCTTCGCCGGTGAAAAGCTTGGACTCTCGCGAGGGCGGCGCGGAAGGGGGGTTCAAGGGGGAATTCCGCGTCGCCCGAGCGTTAAGGATTTCTTTCAAAAAAGTTTCGCGCAAAGTTTAGAATTGAGCACCAGACGGGTTTTTCTTGCCCCAAAGAAAATACTCCGATATACTTGAGCATCGTCATTTATTTATTGCAGATATGGATGGAAAAGAAATCAGTGTGAAAGAAAGTACCAGTATCGCGCGCAACAATCCTTATGCAATCCCGTTCGCGATTATCATTGCGGGCGTGATTATCGCGGCGGCGGTCATCTACACAGGAGGACTATCAGGAAACTCGCGCCAGGCAGCGGTGCTGGAGCAGGCGGGCGGAGGGGGAAACGCACAGAATAACCAACCTGCAGCTCCGTCCGCAAACCGGCTCCGACCCGTAAGCACTCAGGACCATCTTATAGGGAATGTCGGCGCTTCGGTTCAGATGATTGTGTTCACCGATCTCGAGTGTCCCTTCTGCAAAGTGTTTCACGCGACAGTCAAGAAACTTTCGCAGGAGTACGGAGAGAATCTTGTTATTGCGTACCGGCAATTTCCTCTGGAATCCATTCACAGCAGAGCCCGCTTGGAAGCGGTAGCCAGCGAGTGCGCGGCAAAGCTCGGCGGCAATGATGCGTTTTGGAAATACGTTGACCGCTTGTTTGCAATCACGCCGTCCAACAACGGTCTCGACCCCGCGCGGCTTCCGGACATTGCAGCGTATGTGGGACTTGATACATCAGCGTTTGAATCGTGTCTGACAAGCACCGAGTTTAACCAAAAAATCGGACAGGATGAGCAAGAAGCGGTTGCTTCGGGAGGAGACGGAACTCCTTTCAGTGTTGTTATTGCGAAAGACGGCACCGCGATACCTGTGTCGGGCGCACAGCCCTATGAGATTATGACGACGGTGATAGATAGAGCATCGCAGTAGAGAGAAGAATCGGAGAGATGGAACAGAACCTCCTGTGAGCAGGGGGTTCTGTTTTTTCGGTGGATATCGTGTGGATAAAATTTTAGACACCAAAACAGCGGCGTAAAGAGAACATGAATTTAGCACTGTGTTGTGGGTAACTTTCCTTGCGTTGTTGCACTCTGTAAAGGATAATTAGCCCAGAGTGGGGAAAAGTGGACAAATGTGTGGATGGTCCAGCGCTCTGTCTGCTCTGCACAACCGGCGTCAGAGCAAAGAGAGATTCTTCGGCGCTCCGCTCATCAAAACTGGGCGCCGAAGATTCTCCTGTCAGTGATTATTAACTCCGACGCTTTAGTCAGAACTCTGACCGGAACGTCAGGGTCGTAAGTCATCATCTGTTGTTCTATGTTCCTAGGCGAATACAAACATACGCTCGACTCAAAAGGACGGTTGGCAATTCCCGCCAAGTTTCGCGCGCACCTTGACGGAGGAGCGGTACTCACGCGCGGGCTCGACGGATGTCTGTTTCTCTTTCCCGCTCCCGAGTGGCAGCGGATGGTTGCAAAACTCGCCGCACTGCCGCTTGCCCAGGCAAACTCTCGCGCGTTTGTGCGTCTCATGCTGTCGGGGGCATGTGACGTTTCATTTGACGGCCAGGGCAGAATTTTGATTCCCGAGCCGCTTCGGCAGTATGCAGGTCTTTCGAAAAAAGCGGTGGTGACCGGTCTGTTCAATCGAGTTGAAGTGTGGGAGGAGGACGCGTGGGCGAAGTATAAACACAGAACGGAGAGCGCCTCTGAAGAGATTGCGGAAAAGCTGGGAGAGTTGGGGATTTGAGGAAATATCAAAATGCAAATATCAAAACGCAAAATGACAGATGATAAATCAATAATTTTGGGAACTTGATTTGCCATTTTGATTTTTGAGTTTTGATGTTTGATATGTTTGTCCACACCCCCGTTCTTTTACAAGAAGTCATTGCAGCGCTGGATCTCAGAGATGGTCTCAAGGTCGTTGACGGGACGCTCGGCTGCGGAGGACACGCGCGCTCCCTGATTACACTGGTGATGCCGCACGGTATGTTTCTGGGTATTGAGCGGGACGAAGTGTTATATGCGCAAACGTCGCGGGCGTTGCACGAAGAGTTTCGACGTTTGAGTGAACGCATCGTGTGTGTCCATGGAACCTATGCCGACGTCTGCACACATGCGCGCGACTGCGGTCTCGATCGTATTGATCGTGCAATCGTGGATCTTGGATTTTCTTCGTGGCATCTGGAAGCATCGGGTCGAGGGTTCTCGTTTCAGAAAGATGAGGCGCTCGATATGCGATACGACACTCGTCAATCTCTGACTGCCGCCGCCGTTGTCAACGGTACCGACAAAAAGAATCTGATGCTGATACTCAGAAACTTCGGAGAGGAACGATATGCGGCGCGAATCTCCGATGCGATCATCCGGGCACGGCGCCGTCAGCGGATTCTGACCACTGGCCGCCTTGCTGCGATTGTTGCCGATGCGGTGCCGAGAAGGGCGAGAGGAAAGAACATCAATCCGGCAACCAGGACGTTTCAAGCGCTTCGGATATGTGTTAATGCGGAACTTGACCATGTGGACGAGTTCCTCGCTCGGATCCCGGCGTGTATACAGACGGGAGGGCGCGTCGCCGCAATCTCCTTTCACTCGCTTGAGGATCGGCGGGTCAAACGGGCATTTGCCGCACTGGTAAAAGAGAAGAAAGCACGTCTGATTACCAAGAAACCAATCGTACCAGCGGCCCGTGAGATTGCTCAGAATCCCCGCAGCCGCTCTGCAAAGCTTCGAGTCATTGAATTTATATAGTTTTTATCGCTAAACCCAGACTTCTTATCACTAACCACTATCTTATATGACGGTCATTGAATTTGGTAAAAGGGATGCACAGCTCCATTTCTGGACTGTCGCGATGCTTATTCTGGTGACGCTGTCGCTTGCGTACGGCATCGTCACTTACAGTGCCATCATCAACGTGCGTCATGATCTTTCCCAAGCACAAAAAACAGTTGCACAGGCGCAAGTTGCGAACGCCGAACTCAAGAACAAATTGTACGCGATGCTCGACAGCATCAGTGAAGGATCGTTTGCGCAGGAGCACGGTTTGGTTATTGAGCAGAATCCTCGCTATGTAGAAATGACATCGCTGGTATCCGGCCGGCGACCGTAGCACGCATGGTTCGTATGACATTCCGTATCTGGGCGTTGCGTGGCGTGTTCGTTATCGCGTTTGCGACGGTCATCGCACATCTCTACACGATTCAGATTGAGAAGGGAGATATCTACGAGAGACGCATTCAGGCACGGGAAGAGCAGCGAGGCACCCTCGATCCGACTCGAGGGATTATTTATGTTACCGACAAGAACGGCACGGCTACTTCCATAGTGATGAATAAAGAGTATCCGACTATCTTTGCGGTTCCGACCCAAATCGCCGATGCGTCGGAGGCGGCACAACTGCTTGCACCGGTTGTAAACAAAGACGTTGCCGCGCTCGAGCGGATGCTTTCCAAAAACGATGATCAGTACGAATTGTTGGTGGCCAAGGCGACCGCGGAGCAGGTAAAAGCAGTCCAGGCGCTTCATCTCCCGACAACCAGCACCACCGATCCCGCCATAAAGGGTGTCTACGTCGAATACAAACCGTTTCGATTCTACCCGTTCGGCACGCTGGCCGCACATGTCCTTGGATTTATTTCTCCCTCTGATGACGGGCCCGTCGAAGGCCGCTACGGACTTGAGCTTGCGTTCGAGAACATTCTCCGGGGCACCGTGGGCGGGATGAAAGGAAACATCGTGCATGCGGCGGTTACAGGTGCAGACGTGCACGCGTCAATCGACCGCGCCATACAGAGCGAGGTTGAGTCGGTGCTCACGCTCTTGGTTAAGGAATGGCAAGCGGAGGGTGGAACGATTATCGTCCAAGACCCTTCGAGCGGCAAAATCCGTGCCATGGCGAATATTCCGACGTTTGATCCCAACGAATACTCGCGCTATGACATCGGCGTGTTTCAGAACTCTGCGGTGGAACTGGTGTACGAACCGGGGTCGGTGTTCAAAATCGTTACCATGGCGGCCGCGCTCGATTCGGGAGCTGTCACGCCCGACACAACCTACACCGATACGGGATCGGTGGTGGTCAACAAGCGTGTCATTAAAAACTGGGACGAGAAAGCGCACGGCGTGCAAACCATGACCAGCGTCATTGAGCAATCGCTCAACACCGGAGCGGTGTTTGCGGAAACGAAAACCGGACACACGACGTTTACGTCATATGTAGAGAAATTCGGATTCGGGGAGCTCACCGCCATCGAACTTCCCGGAGAGGTGCGGGGCAGCACCAGGCAATTGAAAGGAGGACGCGACGTCAACTATGCGACGGCATCGTTCGGGCAGGGAATATCGGTGACGCCGGTTCAGATCATCAATGCATTTTCGGCGGTTGCTAACGGAGGACTTCTGATGAAGCCGACGATACTGGAAGATAACAATCCTTTGGTTGTACGTCGGGTCATCAGCCCTCAGACCGCCCGCACGCTCATCGATATAATGATATCAGCGGTTGATAAAAATGTGATTGCGCACATTCCTCACTATCGCGTTGCGGGCAAGACCGGAACCGCGTTCATTCCGATTCTGGGTGGTGGAGGGTATGCTGAGGATGAGTTTATTAACACCTATATCGGGTTTGCACCGGCGTACAATGCCAGGTTTGTCATTCTGGTGCGGCTGACCAAACCCAAAGGAGCACCGCTGGCGGGTCAGAGCGTCGTTCCGGCATTCAAGAAGCTCACGCAGTTTTTACTTAATTACTACGAAGTTCCTCCCGATTCGATTGGAAACTAGTGTCGGCGCGAACATGAAAACAACGGTCATCAATCTTCTTCAAGCAATCGTGCGCCTGCTTGCGCGCGCAACAGTTCGGAGATTTCACCCGCAGGTGATCGCGATCACCGGCAGTGTCGGCAAGACCTCTTCCAAAGAGGCAATTGCAGCCGTTGTATCGGCGGTCCGGCGTGTTCGCAAATCATCGGCCAATTTTAACAACGAGCTGGGAGCGCCGCTTACTATTCTGGGGTCATGGTCTCGCATCGGGCGGCCGGTCTGGTTGTTTTGGTTGAGGGTGATCGGATGGGGAATGTTGCAGTTGATTGTGGGGAGCAGACGCTGGTATCCCCAGGTGCTGGTGCTTGAGTACGGAGCGGACAGAACCGGTGACATTACCGCGCTCTGCGGTATCGCCAAGCCGTCCATTGCGATTATCTCGGGGATCGGCAAGATTCCCGTACATGTTGAACACTACACGGGAGGCATCGATGCGGTGATCAGGGAGAAAGGGAAATTGATTGCAGGGCTCTTAGCGTCTGATACGGCCGTCCTCAATCACGATGATACTGCCGTTGTTTCTCTTGAATCGAAAACGCGCTCACGGATAGTGCGCTATGGATTTCGGGAAGAATGTGATGTCCGGATTCTTGATTTCCGTCACTCTACGGAAGGGCTTTCGATTCGCGGTATATCATTCAAGCTTGCTCGTGGCGGGACCGTTGTACCGGTGGTTATCCGGAACGTGTTTTCACTTTCACATGCCTATGCGGCTGCGTGCGCGGCGGCAGTCGCTTCACTCTTTGACCTCAATATCGTTGATGCGGCGCAAGCGCTGATGCGCGACTATGTACCCCTGCAGGGCCGCTCGCTGGTGCGTCCGGGCATCAAACACACGCAGATTATTGATGAAAGTTATAACTCCTCGCCGCCGGCGCTTGAAAAAGCACTCGCGACTATGGCGCTGGTGTCGTCTCGGAGGCGCGTGGCAGTGCTGGGGGATATGCTTGAGTTGGGAGACTTCACGCTGCGTGCGCATGAAACGGCCGGGAGGCAGATATTCAGGTCGGTTGAGATACTCGTGACCGTTGGCTCTCGCGCCAAGTTTATCGCGCAGGCGGCGCTTAAAAACGGCATGAGGAAGGATGCAGTATACATCTGCGGCACGGTTGAAGAGGGAATCGAGGTACTCAAACGCGTGCTTGAGCAGAACGATCTTGTGTTCATCAAAGGATCACGCGCGGTGGGTCTTGAAAAAATGGTTGAAGCAGTCGCGGAAATATGATACGGTTCAGTGCGATTGTCGGCTTCTGATACTCTGGCTCCGTTGGGCTGCTGCTGTCGCCTCATCCGGTTTGGGACGCGCAGTTTTCTTCCTGCATGCCGCTATCGTCTCCTCCTTCGCTCGTACTGTGCCCGAGCTTCGGATGGACAAGTGAAGGTTGTCAAACTGCTATGCTTGCCTTTCGAAGCTCTGGTGTAATGCCAGAGCGTAGTAGGGCCGCTATCGTCTAGTGGTTAGGACATCAGGTTCTCATCCTGAAAACCGGGGTTCGACTCCCCGTAGCGGTACGGGCCATGAAGCGCGACAGGCAGGCTGGTTATAAACCCGAGTTGAAATCCCGGTGACAGTACAAAAACGCAATCACCATTGTGCACCATATGGCGCTGAAAGGATATCTTAAGGACCGATACGTCATTATCGCGCTCGTTGCTGCGGTGGTGGCGTGGGCACTGATGTTTTCGTTTGCATACGTTGAAGTTCTACCTTCCGGAGAGGTGGTTGTATTGCATCGAAACGTCAAGGGTGAGATTGATGTCAGGGGTGGGGCGGGGGATGTTATTGCGGTCACGATCGCATTTGGTTTTCTTGCAGTCCTGGATCACGGCGTTGCGTTGATGTTGTTTCGCCGCGAGAGAATGCTCGCGTATGTTATTGCTTACGCAACGGTGCTGGTGGAAGCGGTGGGAGCGATTGCGCTGTACCTTTTGACGGTGTTGAATTGAAGCGGTGCCGCTACGGTTACGTAATCTGGTGGTTTTTATACCATAATGCAACGTTCAAAATCAGTGCGATATCTCTTCCGGAGGCAAGCCAAGCTCATCCCTTTGCTTTTTGACTTTATCGTGCCTCTCTGTTATCATCTGCGCTGTCGTTGAATGTCAGAGTTTCGAATTTTTTACCATGCAGTTTGCTGTTGTCAAAACCGGAGGCAAGCAGTACGTAGTTGCTCCCGGTCAAAAAGTGAGGATTGAAAAAATCGCTGGCGCTGCCGGCGAGACGGTCATATTTGACGACGTGTTGTTGACGGGGGATGAAAATGGCGCGAACGTGGGGGCACCGAGAATTGCCGGCGCACAGGTGAAGGCCGAGATTCTGCGCCAGGGCAGGGAAGATAAGAAAATCGTTTTCAGATACAAATCAAAGACGCGGCAGCGCGTCAAACGCGGCCACCGTCAGTATTTCACCGAGGTCAAAATTCTTTCGGTTTCAGTTTAATTGTTGGACTTGATTGGCGTTGCCTCGACAGCTTAGTCGGCGTTTCTCTTTCCAAAAATGTCCAGGAATTCACGATCGTGAATTCCTGGACATTTTGGTTTCTTCTTCTTTCCCCAAAAGAAAATTACGGGGATGACGAGTTTTTTTTATTCACTCTCTGCGGGTCAGCGAGTGGGAGAGCGTTTCGTCGTCGGCGAACTCTATCTCGCCGCCGGTGGGAATTCCGCGCCCGAGTCGCGAGAGTTTAAACGCATGATTTTTCAGCTCCTTCTCAATGGCAGCGGCGTTCAGATCACCGTACGTGGTCGGGTTGAGTGCGATGATGATTTCGCGGGCTTTTTTATTTTCACAGCTCTCTTCGATGTTTTTTTTGAGCGCCCCGAGCCGTAACTTTTGCCACGATTCAAGAATGCCGCTTTTCGCAAGTTCTCCGACAACCAGGTATCGCCCCCGATACTTTCCGGTTCGCTCGATGCTTATGAGTGCCGTTTCTTTCTCCACAATCATAAAAGTGTCTTTCTGACGCATCGGGTCGCTGCAGATGGAGCATGAACCCTTGCCGGAATGAACAAAAAAGCAGATGGGACATACCGAAACGCGCCCGAGACCCGCAACGGCGCGTGCAGTATCGTTGATTACTGCTTGACCGCTGGCAATCAGGCGGAATGCAAGCCGCAGCGCTTGGCGCGGCCCGATAGATGGAAGTTTTTCAAACAGCGCGGCGAAGGTCTTTATCTCGTCTGGAAGCATACATGCTGGATGCTAGATCTCCGGAGCTGCAAACCGTTTTTCAAGCGGACGGAAGGTAACTTTTTCCGTGTCGAACTTAAGATCTACCGTGCCGGTAGGGCCGTTTCGGTGTTTGGCAATAATAACCGATGTCGTTCCCTCATCTTCGAGCGAGGGCTCGAGTCGCGTCTTGTCTTTGCGGTACAGGAGCATCACCACGTCGGCATCCTGCTCCCACGATCCGGTTTCGCGCAGGTCCGAGAGACGCGGGATCTGTCCTTCACGCTGGTCAACCGAACGATTCAGCTGTGATACCGCGAGCACAGGGATGTTCAGTTCTCGCGCAAGGCCCTTTAGGCTGTGACTGATTTCGGTGAACTGCTGCACCATGTTTTCGGACGTTGACAGCGGCTGGATGAGTTGCACGTAGTCGATGATCAAAAGCCGCATGCCGTGCTCTGCCTGCAGTCGCCGCCCAATGGAACGGATTTGCAGGACAGTAAGGCCCGGCGTATCGTCGATGTACATGGGAAGCCGTGAGAGGCGATCCAGCGCTTCTTGAATCAGCTGGAATTCGAGTTCGCTAGAAAGCCGCCCGGTGCGCAGTTTCCAGAGCGGCACCTGCGCTTCGGCGGCAATCAGACGGTCAATCACCTGTTCTCGCGACATTTCAAGCGAAAACACTCCCACGGGCGCATTGTCGCGGGTTGTAGCGTAGCGGGCGATGTCGAGCGCCAGCGTCGTTTTCCCGAATGACGGCCGCGCTCCCAGAATAATCAAGTCAGAGTTCTGAAGGCCGGAAAGGTAGTTGTCCAGTTCGTCGAAGCCGGTCGTAATGCCGCGCAGTCGTCCCTCGCCCTGGTGAAGCCTTTCGATGCGCTCGTACGCTCCCTTGAGCTCCTCCGAGATACGGACGTAGTTTTTGTCCTGCGAGCGTTGCGAAAGTCCGAAGATTTTCCGCTCGACTTGGTCCAATAGTTGCTCGATTGTCGAATTTTTTTCGAATATCGACTCGTTAATTTCTGCTGATACGGACACCAGATCACGCAAAATCCGCTTCTCGCGCACGATTTTGGCGTAGTGCTGAATGTGCGCGGAAGAAGGAACCACATTAATCAATTCGGTCAGATACGACGAGCCGCCCACGCTCTCGAGCGCTTTTTTTGATTTGAGAGCGTTGGTGACGCTCATGATGTCGATCGGTTCGCTTTTGGCGAACAAACCAATCATCGCTTCGTAGATTTTCTGGTGCGCGGCCGGATAGAAATCAACGGCAGAAAGAATATCCGCGACTTTACTCATCGCGTTTCGGTCAATCATCAACGATCCAAGGACGGATTTTTCTGCCTCGATGTCCTGAGGCGGAACTTTGAGGTCCGGCATACGCAGCATGATTATTATTTCGGTTTTATGATGGGCGGTACCGTCGGATACAGGAAGGGTCCGCAGGGAGTATCGTCCACGCTATATCCTAACGCCTCTGTCTTGGCGCGCAAGTTGTCCGCCTGAATAAACTGTTGACGGCGGCGCAGCATCTCGCGCATCTGCATCAGCAGCCGCGCCGATACGGAAACGCGCGGTTTTTTCTCAATCGAAAGTCCGATGGTTTCAAGTAACGCCATAAGCGCGTGATGGAGAGTCTCGGCGTCGCGTCTGCCGATGGACCAAATGGATTGTTCGAACATTCCAACCAGTGCAAAGAGCGCGGCGAGTGCAGCGGGAGTGTTGAAGTCGTCTTCAAGAGCGCGGTTCCACTCGCGCCGCGCCTTGGCGGTGGCGGATGTAACTTTGCGGACATGACCCGTCTTTTTGCCTTCTTTGCGCACCAGATCCAACTTCCAGATGAAGTGTTGAAGCGATAGCAGTGATTGTCTTGCCTGTGTGACCAGCGCGGGAGAGTAGTCGATGGGGGAGCGGTAGTGGTGCGAGAGAACGATATAACGCAACACCGCCGCGCCGTGTTCTTTGAGAAAATCACTGATGCTGACAAAATTGCCGGCGCTCTTGGCCATTTTCTTGCCGCCGACCAGCAGAATTCCAGCGTGCATCCAGATTTTCACCATGGGTTTTTTACCCGATGCCGCTTCTTGTTGGGCTATCTCAGCTTCATGATGGGGGAACTTGAGTTCGACAGCGCCGCCGTGGATGTCGTACTGCGGCCCGAAGTGATGGTGCGTGATAGCGGTGTCTTCTATGTGCCATCCGGGCCGCCCTTCGCCCAGTGCCGTGTCCCACGAAGGTTCTTGAGGTTTTGAAAACTTCCACAGCGCGAAGTCGCCCTTGTTTCTTTTTTTGGCGCCCTCGTCGATTCGAGAAACCGCGTCTTCTGCCTGTTGAACGGTGCGTTTTGAAAGTTTGCCGTACTCCTTGAAGCGGGAGATGTCAAAGTAGTATCCCTCACCGTCGATGCGATAGGCGTATTTTTTGTCGACGAGCACTTGCACCTGTTTGACGATTTGGGGGATAAAATCGGTGGCGCGGGCGTGTTTGGTCACGGAAGCAATGCCCAGTGCCGCTTCGTTGTCACGGTAGATTTTTTCGAACTGTCGCGCCACGGACGACCACGTTGTTTTTTCTTTTTGTGCGCGGTCGATGATTTTGTCGTCGATGTCGGTGATGTTTTGGAGATAGAACACTTTGTAATCGCGTTTGTGCAGATAACGGGCAAAGGCGTCATATACCAAAAACGGCCGCGCGTTGCCGATATGCGGCCGATCATACACCGTCGGGCCGCACACAAACATCCGGACCGTCCGATTTTTTGGGAGGGGGATTTTTTTGCCGGTCATCGAATCCAGAACTCGCATGGGTGTATTGTAGCCCAAACCCTGTGCAAGATAAACAATCTTGACGTAATGAAGAAAGTGTGATAGCATTTTTCCTAGACGAAACGGAACACAGGATGGAGAGGAGAAGACAATGAAAAGATACTGGTTTTGCCAGTGGTGTGGGCGCGGTATTAGGAAGGAGGATATCGGAGAAGGTGGGGGGTTTGACCTTGTCTTGACGGTCTGCGACCAAGAGGAGTGCCGCCGAAAAGCGAAAGAGCACAGCTGTTGCGGGGAGCACTATGACAGATCGTCATTGACATCAGACGGCAACTCACCCCGCACGGTCAATACGCAACTGCGTACTTCGCAATTTGACAAGTAAATAAGTGGGACAACAGAAAGGAGAAAAGACATGTTCACTCTTCCGGTACCGCTTTTCTTGGTGTTATGGGTGGTAACAGTGCTCTTGGTGGCGTGTTCTTTCGTCGCCATCAGGGCGGCGACCGAACCGGAACGCCGTGTGGGCGTGTGGGTTGCAGTTGTTCTTGTTCTGCTTGCGTGCCTCTCCTCGCTCGCCGCTGGTCTCTTACAGGGAGCTGGCACGCCGCTCGGGTCACGGTTCGTGCCGGTGAAGGCATACCAGATTCTCTCGGTCGCGGCGACCAGCGACGGATACGCAGTTGTCGCGGTTCTTGAGAATCGGCCGATGCTTATCTCAATCCTGCGCGAGCGCGCGGTCGAGGTGGTGGAGACCGACGAGGCAGAAGACCAGCGCCTTGAGCCGCTGGGCATCGACTGGTGGCGGCTCGTCTTCAAGCCGCCGATGAATACCTTGCTGGTGCTGGAATTGCGGGACAAACCGTAACCCTCTTCTCCTTGAACTGAATCCGTGATCCTTCCCAAGGGCGGCACCGCCGCCCTCTTTTTTTGGACATTGACAACAACCCCGAAACGGCTACAATAGAAGCGCAAAATACTGTTGGGAGGTATTTTTTATTAATATCGTATGGCCGACGAACAGCAAAAAACGGACGAGCAAGTTGCTGCCGCACCCGCCGCACAGACTGGGGAGAGCGAATTCGAGCAGCTCAAGAAGCAATGCGACGAGTATCTTGAAGGGTGGAAACGGGCCAAAGCGGATCTTGCCAACTACAAAAAAGATGAAGTGAGGCGCCTTGAATCAGTCGTTCAGTTTGCGAACGAGAGCATCATCAGAGACATGGTGGAAGTGCTTGATGCGTTTGATCTTGCTCTTGAGACGCTCAAAGACGAATCTAAACTCGAGAGGGGAATTTTTTTGATACGGACTAAACTTGAGGACGTTGCACGCCGCTACGGCCTGGAGCGGATTGTGGTATCGGTTGGAAATCCGTTTGACCCGGCGCTTCACGATGCGATTGCGACGGTTGAGTCCGATAAACCTTCGGGAACGGTGGTTGATGAAGTTGAGCGCGGCTACACGCTGTACGGGAAACTCATCCGTGCTGCGAGAGTAAAAGTTGCAAAATGAAGGCGAATATGTCATCCGTCTTCGTTCAGACGAACTTCGGCGGATGCTCATATGTGTAGCTGAAATTAACTGATAAATTTAGACAACTATGGCAAAGATTCTCGGTATTGATTTGGGGACGACCAACTCCGCGATGGCGATCGTGGAAGGAGGGGAGCCGAAGATTTTGGAAAACGCCGAAGGGAACCGTACCACGCCCTCCGTGACTGCGTTGAGTAAGTCAGGCGAGCGACTGGTTGGTCTCTTGGCAAAGCGTCAGGCGGTGGTCAATCCTCACAACACCATCTATTCGGTCAAGCGTCTCATCGGCAGAAAGTATTCGGACTCGGAAGTGCAGCGGGACAAGAAAGTATTGCCGTTTGAACTCCGTGAGAGCTCTTCGGGCGGCGTTGAGGTCAAGATGGGCGAGCAGTGGTACAAACCCGAAGAAATCTCGGCAATGGTGCTTGCGAAGCTGAAGGCCGATGCGGAAAGCAAACTGGGAGAGAAAATCACCGAGGCGGTCATCACCGTCCCTGCATACTTCGACGATTCTCAGCGGCAAGCGACCAAGAATGCGGGCGAGATCGCGGGACTGACCGTGCGCCGCATCATCAACGAGCCGACCGCGGCCGCGCTTGCATACGGTTTCAACCGCCAGAAAAACGAAAAGATCGTCGTCTACGATTTCGGCGGCGGCACGTTCGACGTGTCGGTGCTTGAAGTGGGAGATGACGTGGTGGAAGTGAAAGCAACGGGCGGAGACACGCACTTGGGAGGCGACGATTTTGACGCGCACATCATAGAGCATCTTCTGGAGGAGTATAAGAAGTCGGAAGGCATTGATCTTTCTAAAGATCCGCTGGCGCTCCAACGCTTACGGGAAGCGGCCGAGAAGGCAAAACACGAGCTTTCGACGGTTGCGGAAACAGAAATCAATCTTCCTTACGTCACCTCCGATGCGGCCGGTCCCAAGCACTTTCTGGTAAAGCTGTCGCGCGCCAAACTGGAAAGCTTGGTCCAGCACTACATTGACGAATCCATCCAGCACGTTTCGCAGGTTGTCAAAGATGCGGGCATGAGCGTCAAAGACATCAACGAGGTGATTTTAGTCGGCGGTCAGACTCGGATGCCGGCGATTCAGGAAGCGGTCAAGAAACTATTCGGCAAGGAACCGCACAAAGGCATCAATCCCGACGAAGTGGTTGCGATCGGAGCGGCGGTGCAGGCGGGTATCTTTCAGGGAGATGTGAAAGACATACTGCTGCTGGATGTTATTCCGCTTTCGTTTGGCATCGAAACGCTGGGAGGAGTATTCACCCCCATGATTGAAAAGAACACCACCATTCCCACATCCAAGACGCAAATCTTTTCGACGGCTGCCGACACTCAAACCTCGGTTGAGGTGCACATTCTGCAGGGTGAGCGTCCGATGGCCGCTGACAACAAAACCCTGGGGCGCTTCATGCTTGACGGTATTCCTCCCGCGCCCCGCGGCGTGCCTCAGATTGAGGTGGTTTTTGACATTGACGCCAACGGTATCCTGAACGTGTCGGCAAAGGATAAAGCGACAAGCAAAGCCCAATCGGTGCGCATTGAGGCCTCAACCCAGCTTTCCAAAGAGGAGGTGGAGCGGCTCAAGCAGGAAGCTGCAGCGCACGCCCAGGAGGATCAAAAGAAGCGTGAGCTTGCCGAAACGCGCAACAGCGCCGAGCAGGTTCTCTACCTTGCACAAAAAAGTCTCGATGAGTGGAAAGACAAAATATCCGAAGACGTGAAGAGCAGCATCAGCGCAAAGATTGACGCTCTCAAAGAAGCGCTTAAAGGGAATGATGCGGAAACGATCAAAGCGCGAGCCGCGGAGCTTTCAAGTGAGCTTCAAAAGATCGGGCAGGGGATGTATAATCAGGGGAAAGACGCCGCGCAAGGTTCTTCCGGGCCGGACGAGCCGTCCGCGGCATAATTGAGAGATATTATCCAATCTCATGAACGACACGGCGGGGACCCAACAAACCCGCCCATCCTCCCAGTATCTTGAGAGTTTCTCGTACTGGAAAGCGGCAGCACTGCTTGTGGCAAGCGTCGTAGCTGCATGGGTGATGGGGTGGTACCTGAAAGATTTTGCGTTACATTCATTCTCGATCACTCAGATCGGGCTGTCGCTGGGACTGTCCGTCGTCGGTTTTTTGGCGTTGTTTTTTCTTTCGGTTTTTATAATCGGTCGGCCGTGGTGGATCAGCGCCGGCGCAATTGCAAGCGGATGCGCTGTCTTGATAAACTTTGCAGGCGTACTCAATCAGCGTGTGGCAATAGGAGGGACCGTTTTGATCGTTCTGCTGGTTGTTGCGGCTCGTGAGGGGCATCGGGAAGTCGAGACATTTATGGAACTCAAATTCTTTCGCATTGCAAAAACGGTGATGTCACGCACGCTTCTTGCGCTGGCGCTCTTTGTGGCGGTTCTGTTTTTTGACGTTTTTGCGACGCAGCCGCTTACCGGAGATAACCCGCTACTTCCTCAAGGCATCTTCGAGAGGAGCCTTGAGGGTTTGTCCGCCAGGGCATCCGGCCTGACGGGCGGCGTTGATTTTTCAAAAACGCTCCGCCAGATCAGCCGCGACGCGGTGAAGACCGTCACGCTGGGCGGGTCACTGCCGCCGGGAGCCCAGGAGATTGCACAAACGCTGGGTGAGAAGAAAATTCTCGATGAATACCAGCGCTGGGTTCAATCGCTGACGGGTTCTCAAATTAATCCGGACCAAAGACTGTCGTCGGCAATCTACGAATCGATGCTTACGAAATTCAACACGCTGGCGGGGAAGACTAAGAACTACGTTGTCGCGGCACTGACGCTCCTTCTGTTCATCACCGTGCTCGCGCTCTCGCCCGTTCTGAGAATTGTTGCGGCGACGGTTGCATTCATCATCTATGAGATTTTGGTGGCACTCCGGTTTGCCGCCAAAGTGTATGAAAGTCGCAGCAAAGAAGTAATCGTGCTCACCTGAAGCGCCGATGGTCCAGCTGCGACGCGCGTCAGCGCACCGCTGTCGCTGGCTGTCCTCACTCTCCGTGTATGAAAGACTATTACGAGTTGCTCGGCATTCCCAGAAACGCCTCGAATGACGACATCAAGAAAGCGTTCCGGCGTCTTGCACATCAGTACCATCCCGATAAACAGGGTGGGGATGAGAAAAAATTCAAAGAAATCAACGAGGCCTACCAAGTGCTCTCTGACCCCCAAAAGCGTACCCAGTACGACCGGTTCGGGCGCGTATTTTCCGCCGGAGGCGGACCCGCCTATGGCGGGGAGGGATTTGCGGGCGGCCCCTTTGACTGGTCTTCGTTTGGACAGGGATTTGAGAACGTCAACGTTGAATTCGGCGATCTGGGAGATTTTGAGGATCTCTTCTCTTCGTTTTTTGGCGGAAGGGCAGGTACAGCCCGCCGTTCTCAGAAGGGAAGTGACGTGCAGCTGATGCTGGAGGTGCCGCTTGCGCAGGCACTCGGGTCGCTTGCGGAACATGTTGCCTACTCGACGCTGGTATCGTGCGCGGTGTGCGGTGGGGTCGGATACGATGTTCATGCCGGGACCGAGACCTGCAGCGCCTGTTCGGGGACGGGCAAGATCAAACATCAGCACCGTTCGTTTTTTGGGTCGTTTACGCAGGTGAAGGAATGTGAGAAGTGCTTCGGTACGGGAAAGGCGCCCAAAAAGATCTGTTCCTCCTGTAGAGGAGAGGGGAGAGTGAGAGGTGAGCGCGACGCCACCGTCAAAACTGGCGAGGGTGTTTACGAGGGTCAGGTGATTAGGGTTGCGGGCGCGGGCGAGGCGGGCGTGCGCAAAAACCCTACGGGAGATCTCTATGTCCGTGTGACCGTCGTTGCCCGGCCGCCGTTTCGCATCAGCGGAAGCGACATCATCACGGAACACAACGTTACATTGAGTGACCTCTTGTTGGAACAAACACTTTCGGTCCCCACACCCGATAACAGGACGGTTCACATCAAACTGTCGCCGGGATTCGATGTAACGCAGCCGGTCGTATTTCGCCAGGAAGGTCTGTGGCGGGCAGCGCAGACGCTGGGACGCACGGGGCGGCGGGGCGACTTCGTTGTCGTCTTGAAACTCAAAACGCCTCAGGTTATGGGGCAGAAAGCGAAAAAACTTTCCAAAGAACTCGGTGACGAGCTTGAAAAAGAGGAAGGGCGAGAGTAGCATATCACCCGACCGCCCGTAGTCCTGCCCAGGGCGGATGCTACCGGGGTCAGTTGGCCCCGCACTAAAATTTACCCCCGTTAGCTCAGTTGGTAGAGCAACTCCCTTTTAAGGAGAGGGTCGTAGGTTCGAATCCTACACGGGGGACAGCAATCAGCGCGCGCTTGCGTTCTCAATAATTGTCTTATACCCCTCCGCGCTTTTTCGTACGGTTCGTTTCATTGTTTTGTAATCAATCTCTACCAGTCCGAATCGGGGCCAAAATCCCTTATCCCACTCGAAGTTGTCCAAAAGCGACCAATGGAAATATCCGCGCACGTCAACGCCGTCTTCAATTGCGCGGCGCACCTGCATAAGCGTATTGGCGATATACTGCCCGCGGCGCGCATCATCAGCATCCGCCAGTCCGTTCTCGGTGATATAAATGGGTAAATCGTATTTTTTCAAATTCTTCAAGGTATAGTATATTCCTCTGGGGGAGATTTCCCACCCTATATCGGAAGTTTTCACATCTTCATTTTTGTTGAAGCCATAGTTGACTACGTTGTGGTGGTAGTAATTACAACCTAGAAAGTCGTTATATGTAATAGTTCTGTTTAGAAACCAGCAATTCCAAAAGTAATCTGCTAGAAACGCCAAGGCTTTATTTATGAAGCAATCTTTAGACGCTTCGTAAAAAACAACGTTATTTGCAAATCCGACCATCGCTGATGGATTATGTTTATGAATGATTTTGTAAGCTTCTTTGTGAGCTCTTATTAAATTTTTTATAACGGAGAACGTCTTCAGGGGATTTCTTTTCTGTGGCGGCCAAACTCCCTTTAAATATGAAAAAACAGCATAGATGTCATCTGGCTCGTTGAGAGTAATCCAGAATTTAACGTTTCTCATCGATTGCAAACAAGTATCTGTATAGCGGGTAAAGTAATCTACCGTTTCTTTATTCTCCCAGCCGCCGATGTCGCGCACCCATACAGGGAGTGTGAAGTGCCAGAGGGTCACAAACGGTTCCAAACCGCGTTTTTTCAAAGCCGCAATAACGTTTTTGTAGTGGTTGAGTTCCTTTTCGTCAAACTTTCCCTTCTTTGGCTCAATCCGTGACCATTCAAGCGAGAGCCGGTGAGCGTTATGACCGAGTCGCTGGGCAATGTCGAAATCCTCTTCGTAGCGGTTATAGTGGTCGCAGGCGCGCCCGGAGATGTAGTTTTTCTCGTCAAACATTTCGGGAAACTTCTCCTGCTGCCATTGAGTCCATTTCTTGTGTGCTTGGCGCGCGAGGCGCGGTGCGTTCTTTTCTTCCCACTCCGACCAGTCGTTATGCGTTCCCCCCTCTACTTGGTGTGAAGAAGTACCCGCACCCCAGAGAAATTGTTTTGGGAGAGGTGACATTATGGTGATGTTTTAGAAAAGAGAGGACGGGCGGCGTCCCACATACCGGGGTCGTTTTGCGTTTCTTTGAGCCAATACCACCACTCAACACCCCAGAGATAGAAAGTATCGAAACCCGATCGTTGCGCATAGGCGACGGCGGAAGAGAACTTCCCCGGATCCATTGAAGCGGACTGCTCGACAACGGTTGTTTCGTACGCTTCTTTGTGTCCCCATGGTTCCGCCTGAAGTTCGATGACGATCATGGGTTTTTTACCCACGATATATTCTGCGACGGCGCGTTTGAGTCGGAAGAAGCTCGGAGGCAGGGGGTAGGTGAATGTGCCCACAGCCTTGGACCATACCGTCCGGTACATCGTCGTTCCGAAAATATCCGCGCGCCGCAGTGCTTGCAGCCACAGGGACCACTCTCCCGAGTCGGTGATGATAACGGGGCGATCGTCGAGCGATCGCACCAGTGCGATTGCCAGGTCGAGGTATACGGCGTCGAATTTCGGACATTCTCCGAAGTCGAGGAACGGTTCGTTCTCGACCTGCCAGGCGGTGATCGATGGTTCGGAGCGGTAATGTTCTATCGTCGTGCGAATGAAGGAAAGAATTGCCTTATCCTGCACAGCGGTTTCAAGTCCCTGGGCCCAGGAGGGAATATGGCATTCGGGCCAGCGCGGAAGTTTTCTTCCGACCGCAAGAATCACCTTGGCGCCGCGCTCACGCGCCTGCGAAATCTGCCAGTCAAGATCTGAAAAATCAAAAGTGCCTCGTGTCGGCTCGATCTCATCCCAGTATGCTACCAGCCGCAGATGTCGTACACCGAGGTCATCGAGCATGGCGGTATACGCTTCTTTCCACTGAATGCCGGAGAACTTTTGAGCATACGGTGCCGAGAACGTCACACCCCACAGATATGCTTCTCGCACGGGGATGTGTCGTACCAGTGCGGCTGCTGCAATCCACACAACCACAACCAGTAATCCTATTCTGACTATCCACCGTCTCATGAAAGATAGAGGAGGAAAATGCCGGTGATAACAAGCGCAATTCCGGACACCTTCTGTACGATTACCAGCGGAGTGGTTTGTTCACGCAAGAACCGCGGAGCGGCGAACGAGAGGATGATGGTGAGCACGAACACGAACGCGAACTCGCTTGCCTTGAGCGCGTTAACCAGCGACACGAACCCGGTGGCAATGGCAATGTTGAGCAGTAAGAATCCAACCGCTCCAATTGCTTTATTGACGAACACCAATCCGATTGACGAGGGAGAAACGAGGTTGTGCGTTGCAAAGATAGCGCGCCGCAGGACCGGAATGGCGAGAAGAGCAAGCGCGAGGAAAAAACTCCCCATACGCATCCATACAAAACCGTTGGTAAATGTAGTTGAAGCAAACACCAGTTTTGAGGTGATGAACGTGAGCGCAAGGCACACGGCTGACACCAGCGCAAGCCCTACGATTTCCCATCGCACCGTCGTCACGGTGGTTTTTTCGATTGAGAGGATAATTCCTGCGGCAATCAGCAGTATGAACGCAACGATCGCATGTATGCTTAGTGCTTCTTGTAGCAGTATTCCTGAGAGCGCAAGCGTGACGATTGCCGAAAAGCTTCCCACGATCGGTGCCACGCGGGACACCTCCCATCGCCGCACTCCCTCGTAGAAGAAAAAGAGGGAGAGCAAAAAAATTGCTCCCGAGAAGAGCGCTATGAACGTCGTCCACAGCGGCAGGAAGGAAAAACCGAACAGGGGAATCAAAAAAAGAACGCCGGCGCTCAAAATTCCGGTGTAGAACGTATAGGTGACGGGGTGCGGAATGCGGGAGGACAGAAGATACTTATCGACGATGGAGACAACTGCGTTGAAAAAATATGCCCCGATACTGTAAACAACCCACTCCATGCGATTGAGTATAACACGCCTCATCCTTCTCTTAAATCGGCGCTTGAACCGCTCTTTGGCGCTGTGGTACGATACCTCTTGTACAGAAGTGTTATGTTCAGAAACATCGTTCATTTCTTCGACAAATTGGAAGACAAGGTACGGCACGGTCTTTCACGCCATCCCATCGTCTATGCCATCGTCAGCGGCGTTGCAATCGTGCTGTTTTGGCGCGGCGTGTGGACGGTCGCCGACCTGTTTTACTTCATGAGCCCCGTGGTGTCGCTTACGGTCAGCGTTGTGATAATGCTTCTGACGGGCACGTTCGTGTCGTTTTTTATCGGTGAGCAGCTTCTGATTTCGGGCTTGAAGGAAGAAAAGCGTATTGATCAGCGAACGGAAGAAGAAATCAGGCGGGAGGAGACGCGACTAGGCCGCATTATCACCGAGATTGAAGAAATGCGGGGCGATGTGGCGTTCATCCGCAAACAGCTTGAAAAGCAAGGCAAATCCAGAAAACCCGAAGAGCTCTAGAAAACCACCCTCCGATTTGCGGTCGCTAATCACCGTGCGGTCTAAAACCCGTCCCGCTCCGTGCGGGACGGGTTTTTCCTTTTCCCCAGACGGTGCGGCGGCGCGGGCGATGATGTATAATGACGTCATAGCGCGAGCGCAGCATTTTACTGCGCCCGTTGGTTGTATCCGATGGTCAAACCTCTCAAAGATAAAATTGAACAGGAGCTGAAGAAAGGCGACAAGCTCTCGATTATCGACCTTGTCGACATGCTTATCGGGCATGCCTACAACGAGCGCGCTTCCGACATTCATATTGACCCGGAAGAAAAACAGGTAGTCGCCCGCCTGCGCATTGACGGCATACTCAACGATGCATTCGTGTTTCCCAAAGACATTCAGCACGAGGTTGTAACCCGTATCAAAGTGCTTTCCGGACTTCGCACCGATGAGCACCAAGCGGCACAGGATGGGCGCTTTCGTCTCACCAATAAAGATGTCGGCAATATCGACATCCGCGTTTCCATAACGCCGACCTACTATGGGGAAAATGCAGTAATGCGTCTGTTGGTCGAAAAAGGGGAAGTGTTCACGCTGGAGATGTTGGGTCTTGCAGGACCCGACCGCGAAAAAATCGAGCGCGCCATCAAGAAACCGTACGGCATGATCCTTGCCACCGGGCCCACCGGCTCCGGAAAGACCACCACGCTCTACACTATTCTCAAAATTCTCAATACGCGGGAGATTTCCATTATCACCATTGAAGATCCTATCGAATATGCAATCGAAGGCATTGAGCAGATTCAGGTTAACACGCGCACCGGATTGACATTTGCCAACGGTCTGCGTTCCATTTTGCGGCAGGACCCCAACATCATTATGGTTGGAGAGATTCGCGACGAGGAAACTGCCGCTATCGCGATCAACGCGGCACTCACCGGACATTTACTGTTGTCTACGCTTCATACCAACGATGCCGCTACTACCTTACCGCGCTTGCTTGATATGGGGATAGAATCGTTCCTGATTGCGTCCACCGTTAACGTTGCCATCGGACAGCGTTTGGTGCGTAAGATATGCACTGTCTGCAGGATGAAGAAGGCTATTACCTCCGCTGAACTCAAGAACCTGCTGGAGGCGGTTCCGGGCTCAAGCAAGATTCTGGGAGGGAACCGGGAATTCTTCCAGGGCAAGGGGTGTGCGCAGTGCAACAACACCGGGTATCAGGGGCGCATCGGCATTAACGAGGTGATGGAGATTGACGATGAGCTTCGGCAAGCCATCGTACGACGCGCCGATGCGACCGAAATCAAAACTATCGCGGTCAAAAACGGCATGACGACGATGATTGAAGACGGTCTCAAAAAGGCGATAGAAGGAATTACCACCCTTCAGGAAGTGCTTCGCGTCATCCATGAGTAGCAACACCAAGGGCTCATCTCGTATGCTGCTTCGGGTTCCGATGCAGGAGCAGATTTTGTTTGCAAAGCACCTGTCGGTGATGATTCGCGCTGGCATGCCGCTACTGGACAGCATGCGGCTGATCCGCAAGCAGACCGGTTCCAAGTCTCTGGCAAAAATTCTGGACCAGCTGATCTCGGACGTATCCAACGGTCAGTTTCTCTCGACGAGCATGGAACGGTACAAAAACGTCTTCGGGGATTTTACCGTCAATATTATCAGAGTGGGTGAAGCGGGAGGAATTCTGTACGAGAACCTCGAGTACCTTGCACAAGAGCTTAAGAAACGCCATGAGCTTAAACGGAGAGTAATCGGAGCCCTCATATACCCGGCCATCGTGTTGATGGCGAGCTCCGGCATCATCGGGGTGCTGACCATCTATGTCTTTCCAAAAATTCTTCCCGTCTTTCAGAGTTTGCGGGTGACGCTTCCCTTGAGCACCAGAATTCTAATCGCAGCGTCTGGATTTCTGATCAACTGGGGATTTATGGTGGCGATCGTCGTTGTAGTCACCGTGATAGCGCTCTGGATTGCAATGGTGCGCATCAAGCTGTTGCGTTTTTTTGTACACCGCCTCCTGTTGGTCATCCCCATCGTTAAAAAAATATCCCGCAGTTACAACCTGACAAACTTCTGCCGCACGCTGGGGCTCCTTTTAAAGAGCGACATCAAGGTGGTTGAAGCACTCTCCATCACCGCCGATACGCTTTCCAACGTAGTCTACCGGCGCCACGTGCGCGACATCGGCTCACACGTAACCAAAGGAGAGGAAATATCCCAAAACCTTTCGTCGCGACCGGACCTATTCCCCATTATGGTGTCCCAGATGGTGGCAATCGGCGAGAGTACCGGGAACTTGAGTGAATCGCTGCTCTACCTTGCCGATTTCTACGAAGACAACCTTAATGAGGTGACCAAAGACCTCTCAACGGTGTTGGAACCGCTTATGATGATTCTTATGGGACTGGTGGTGGGATTTATTGCGTTGTCCATCATGACGCCGATCTATGAGGTTACCAAGGGACTTAAGGTACGGTAAGAGCAGGAACGCTGCTTTTACCTTGATTGAGGTTGTCGTCGCCGTCGGCATTTTTTCGATTATTGCCTCCTCCATCTATCTTGCGTACTCGAACCTGGTGGATGTTATCATCCGCAATCAGTGGCGTGCGGATGCCGTGTCGCTTCTTGAAAACGAGATTGAAGTCATCCGCACGATGCCCTACGAGGATGTCGGGTTAGTGGGCGGTTATCCCGTGGGGGAGCTTATGCCCTACAAAACCGTTGACGTATTGGGGACGGTGTTCGCGCTCAGGACCACCGTGCGCAATGTTGATGATCCTTTTGACGGCGTTGCGGGAGGTCAGCCCAACGACACCGCGCCGGCAGACTACAAACTGGTTGAGCTGTCAGCCGAGTGCTCTTCTTGCTCGGGCTTTCCGACTATTACGATGACTACCACCGTTGCGCCCAAAAACCTCGAAACCGCGACCAATAATGGGTCGCTGTTCATTAATGTTTTTGATTCCTACGGCCAGCCCATCAGCGGCGCGAATGTTCACGTGACCAACGCAGGCATCACCCCGCCTCTCACCCTCGACGATACCACCAACATCAGCGGCATGCTGCAGTTGATTGATATACCTACCAGTACCGCCGCCTACCGTATCACGGTGACCAAGAGCGGCTACTCAACCGAGAAAACGTATCCCATCGGCGATCCCGAAAATCCCAACCCCGCCAAGCCGCATGCCACCGTTGCATCGCAGCAGGTGACCGGTATCAGTTTTGAGATTGACAAGGTCAGCACTGTCACTCTCCAGACGATTGACAACTTTTGCGCAGCCGTCGTCGGCGTTGACTTTCTTATGGAGGGTCAAAAACTCATCGGCGCCCTGCCTGACGTTCTTAAGGTTTCAACGACCAGCGCAACTGACGTAAACGGGACGAAAGTTTTTTCAAACGTGGAATGGGACACCTACACCATTACCAACACGGATTCTCAGTACGTACTCTCCGGCACGACGAAGCTGATGCCGCTGAAAGTTGACCCCAACATCGCGGTAAGCGCAACGTGGACGATGACGCCCCAAAACCCCTCGGTTCTGCTTGTGGCCGTTTCCGACGCATCCTCCGGTCAGTTGCTTGACGATGCGACGGTGCAGCTCCAAAAAACCGGTTACGACCGGACGCTCGTTACCAAACGCCGCTCCCTTGTCGAGACGGACTGGTCGCAAAACCGTTTCAGCGCGCAAAGCGGCGGCGTTGAAACCGAGAATCCCGCAGGACGCCTCGCACTCAAAGAGAATGGGGGAGTGTATTCAACTACCACGCAAGAGTGGCTGGAATCGGCTACCATCGACTTTGGAACGCAAAGTACTTCGTTTTTCGACATCAGCTGGCAGCCGCTCCAGCAGCCTCCTCAGACGGGTCAGGACAGCATTCGCGTTCAGATTGCGACCAACAACGACAATGCGACGTGGAACTATGTTGGTCCTGACAGCACGGCGGGCAGTTATTTTATGGCCGGGGGAGGCACGCTGCACGCCAGTCAGAGCAACAACCGTTACTTTCGTTATAAGGTCTTTCTTTCCACCGCGGATGAGACCGCAACGCCAAGCGTTGAGAATGTAACGTTTTCATTCTCGTCTTCGTGCATCCCCTCGGGCCAGGCGTACTTTGACGGTCTTAGTGCCGGTACCTACACCATCACGGTTCAGCGCAGCGGCTATCAAACGTACCAGGACACGTCGCTGGTCATTGACGGTAATTGGAAAGAATATGGCGCGATGCTTTCACAGTAACACAATCGTCGTGTGGTGTGCGTGCGCGGCGGTACTCGCGGCGTGCGCAAGTGCTCCTATCGCTTCTGCGGCGGGCGTTAAATTTTTTGAATTCGCTCCCGATATATCGCGGGGCCTTGGAATTGTCGGCGTTGAGATTCCCAGCCAGCCGTTTCACCCCTACAACGATGTTGTCAGCGGCTTTGACGTGTGGGTTGAAAACCTCGGTGCCGCCGGCGAAGCGTCATTCGGGTTGCGCGACGAAAATGATGTTCTGCTTGCCTCACAAACGGTTACCGTTCCCACCATTGCCCGGCGGTGGGGCGGGACGATGGTGCACGTGGATTTTCCCGTGCCGATAGTTGTACAAAGCGATGCCCGCTATAAAATTCGCATGGTCAGTTCAATGCCGCAGCTGAAGGTGTACTATGCAGACCAGATTCAATTGTTGCAGCACAATGCCGTCTACCTGCCGGCTGAAAACATTCTGGAAGCGGCGCGACTGGGAACCGTTGAACAGCCGTACTACTTCAAGATTGCGCTCTACGAGGACAATGACCAGGCCGATCCGGTTATCACCAACGTGACGACAACGATTATCGACGCCCGGACCGCCCGCGTTTCGTTTAACGTTAACGAGCCCGCGGACTGGCGGCTGTCGGTGACGTCGGCGCAGGGGACAGATATCGTACGGGAGTATGCGGATTCCTATATGTTCTGCAACGAAGGTATTGCTCTATGTTTGACTGACGTACCGATTGCGGCGGGAACTTTTTATCACTTTGTGTTGACGGTTAGAGACAGCTGGAACAACGATGCCGTTGCCGAGGGTGATTTTATTACCGAAGCGGAACCTGCCCCTGCTCTTCCTCCTCCTCTGCCCCCTCAATCTCCGTTACCGTCGGTGCCGCCGCAACTGTCAAACGCCAGAATCGTGGCGCTGAGTCAAACGTCGGCAACATTTGTGTGGACAACCGATAAAGCGGCAACGTCCGATCTTCTGATAAGCCGTGATGCGGCAGGCATCAATATCGTCACGGTTGTACATGACGGCACCTTTGAACTTGAACATACACTTGCAACCGGTGCGGCACTTTCGGCGGGAACAACCTATTTCGCGGTTGTGGCTTCTGCAGATCCAGGCGGCCTGGTTTCGCGTCAGCAGATTTCTTTTTCAACACTTTTGTCCGCGCCGTCTCAGCCGCCGCCTCAGACACCTCCGCCGCCGCAGCCGCCACTTCCTCCGGCACCGCAGCCGCCGGCGACGCAACCTCTCCTGTCCCAGCCGCCCGCCGCTCAACCTCCCGCGCAATCCGGTAGCGTCAGTGTATCGGTCGGCGGAAACGGGAACGTCATGCTGTCGTGGTCTTCTTTGCCGGAAGGAGAGCCTGCCGACGGTTATCGCATCGACATCTTTTCAAGCGAGTACGAACTTGCACGGCGCCTGCTGACAGCCGGTGGCCAGCGGGCAATAACCATCGAAGGTCTTGCACCCGGTGAATACTACGCAGTTGTCTACGCGTCGGAAAACGGCGTGTATCGCAAGGTTGGAGAGGTCATGATCATCAGGGTTCCTGCGCTGAACCCATCGTTCTTTAACCGGTACGGCACCGCCATTATCGGCGGCGGGCTGCTGCTTCTGGCATTGGCGGTTGTGTTAATGCGCGGGAAGAAAACGAAACACTTATGATACATCGTCGTATAGCCAACCAAAATGGGTTGACATTGATGGAGGTTATTATAGCTGTTGCGATTATGGTCGGTATCCTGCTGGTCATCGGTCTTTTGGCGCACGACGTTTTTAACTTCAGCTCCTTCTTCCAGGGAAGTTTTGAGTCCCAACAGGAGATTAATCAGACGCTGCAGACCATCATCCCCGAAGTGCGCTCAATGACGCGGTCGGCTGCCGGAAGTTACGCCATCGAAACGGCTGCCAGCAGCACGTTGACCTTTTTTAGCGATATCGAAGGCGACGGTGTTGTAGAGCGCGTGCGGTACTTCATCAGCTCGACAACTCTGTGGCGCGGGATTGTCAAACCGACTGGAAGTCCTCCTGTTTACAATCCGGCCAGCGAAACAACCCGCGCGTTTATTCATAACTTGGTTCTCACCGCCTCTTCGACATTTTTGTACTACGACGAATCATTCAATGGCACCCAGAGTCCGCTGGCATTCCCCGTCACTATCAATAGCGTCCAGCTTGTTGAAATGATTGTCAGGGCGCGCACGACCCAGGGAGGAGCGCAGATGAGCGCGGAATTGTTTTTAACTCCTCGCAATCTTCGCACCAATTTCTAATCGACGCATCCGTATTATGACTTGCACAAACGCCGTACATCGTATCAAACACATCGCATCTTTGCGCCAGCGAGGCATAATGACGCTGCAGCTGGTTGTGTTCGGAGGCATTGCAATCATCTTTTTGTCGGGGTTTGTGGTGTGGGCTGATGCCCTGGTGCGCTCGGTTATCCGTGCTTCTGACAGAGCCACTGCGTTTACGGTCGCGGAAGCGGGGATTGAGTACTATCGTTGGCACCTTGCACATGCCTCACAGGACTATTGGGATGGCAACGGAAGCTCAACGCCGGGTCCCTATGCGCATCCGTATTACGACAAGAACGGCGTACAAATCGGTCAGTTTCTGCTCGAGATAACGCCCCCGCCGTCCGGTTCTACCGTCGTCACCGTAAAGTCCACCGGCAGGGTCTTGAGCGATGTTTTGGTTAAAAAAATCATCACGGTGCGGCTGGGTGTACCGTCGTTTGCAAAATACGCGGCGGCCATTCACGAAAATGTGCGGTTCGGACAGGGGACGGAGATCTTCGGGCCGGTGCACTCGAACGGCGGCGTGCGCATGGACGGCGTCGCACACAATATCGTCACCAGCGCCTTGCCCTCGTATGACGACCCCGACCATACGGGCGCGGTGGAGTTTGGCGTACACACGCACGTCAACCCGCCGCCCGGTTCGGGCATCAACGACTCATTCCGCCCGCAGGAAGCGCCTCCGACTTCTCCGATTCCGACGCGTTCCGATGTGTTTTTGGTGGGAAGGCAACTGTCGGTTCCCGCGCTTGATTTCGCCGGTGTCACGCAGGACCTTTCCGAGATCAGGGGCAGTGCAATAGCGAAAGGATTTTATGCATCCTCCAGCGGCGCGCAGGGGTACGAAGTGGTGTTCAAGACCAACGATACGTTTGACCTCTTTCGCGTCAACTCAACCACCACGCCGCCCTCCGGCTGTTATAATTCGCAGAGTCAGGACGGGTGGGGGACGTGGAGCATCAATACCAAGACACTGCGGGGAACCTATCCGATACCTGCCAACGGACTCATCTTCATTGAGGACAACGTGTGGGTTAAAGGAACCGTCAACTCGGCGCGCGTGACCGTTGCCTCCGCCCGTTTTCCCGATGCGCCCGCGACCCGCAGCAGCATCACGGTCAATGAAAACCTTCTTTACACCAACTACGACGGCCAGGATGTCATCGGTCTGATTGCCCAAAAAAACATCAATATCGGGTTGGTCAGTTCCAGCACCTTGCGCGTTGATGCAGCTTTGATTGCACAGAACGGACGGGTTGGCCGCTACTACTACCCCCAACCTACGCGCTTTTCCAATAGGTGCTCACCGCATCACGTCAAGACCCAAATCACCACCTACGGCATGATTGCCTCAAATCAGCGCTACGGCTTTGCCTATACCGACGGTACGGGATACCAGCTCAGGGACCTCATCTACGACTCGCATCTTCTCTACGGGCCGCCGCCCAGTTTTCCGCTCACCTCCGACACCTACGAGATGATCTCGTGGGATGAAACGCAGTGAATTCTATACCGTACCGAGCTCGGTGCGGGGCCTGCCCCGTTATATTACTGCGCTGGACCTAGTTGCGGGACTTGCCCCGAGCTTGTCGAGAGGGGCCTGCCCCGTTATATTACTGTGCTTGGAAAAAACGAAGTTTTTGTCTTTCTCCAGAAAGCCATACCTGACTTTCTAGCAATATTTCGTACTACCGTCCAATATAAGTGCCCCCAGGGCATCACTGGGAAGCGGCGCAGTAATATAACGGGGTAATCCACACCCTCCCTACCGTGTGTCTTGTAGGTATGGTATACTGTGTGAAAGTGTATTCGCGGCGTTTTTGTGAAGAGAACACGCTGCGGACTGCATCAAAAAACGGTTCAAAGGTCGATTCCATTAGTGGATATCGCCACTACAATGTCGAAACAAAAAGGTTTTACACTCATTGAGCTACTGGTGGTTATCGGCATCATTGCTATTCTGGCGGGAGTGGTCATTGTAGCATTGAACCCCGCTCGTCAGTTTGCGCAGGCTCGTAATACCCAGCGCTGGAGCAACGTCAATACAATCTTGAACGCGGTAGGTCAGCGCATGGCAGATAACAAAGGAGTGTTTGAGAAAGATTGCACCGCGGGTGTTATCCCGGCCACCACAACGGTTCTGGGCACCAGCGGTTACAATATCGAGCCCTGCATCGTCCCCACCTACGTTTCCATCATGCCGGTTGACCCGGTCAATGGAACGACAACTAACTCCGGATATAGCATTACCCGTGACGCAACCTCCGGCCGTATCACCATCAACGCGGTGGGAGCGGAACTGGGAGAACCCATCGCCGTGACGCGGTAAGCAAAAGAGGATAACGGATCGTAAAATCAAAACTCCCCCTCGAGGGGGAGTTTTGATGTGTCGGCTTATGGCTGCGCCCGTATCTTTAGGGCCGTGCCCGTGTTTTACGAAGCGCGACGCGAAGTTAGGGCCGTGCCCGTGTTTTTTAGGGAAGCAGCGGTAGTGTCAGGTTCAGAGCGGGACACTTAAGCATGTTTATCTTCCACTTGGTGGTCTTGTAGACGTTGCCGCTTGCGGTGTCCTCGTACGTTCCTCCAAAGAGGTCAGTCCACGGTTTGAGCACCTCATCGGCGTACTTAAGCTGGAATCCTCGCACCGCACCGCGCGTCAGGTTTCCGAAGAATCCTGTCACCGGAAGTCCCGACTGCATGTGTTCGTTCATGAACGATTGCAGTTTCTCAACCTGCGTCGCGTCATTGGATCTTCCGTACCAGAGATAATTGGTCAGATATTCGCTGCAGGTCTGCTCGCCGAGAACTTCTCCAGTTCCTTCCTCTTCGGGCGGAGTTGAAGTGGCAGTTGATGTTGCCAGTTCACCCTGCGCGCCTCCTCCTTCTTCTTCGGTTGTCGTGGATTCACCAAGCACTTCGGGGAACCACGACCCGCCGGTGCTACGAGGCCATCCGATGACGTAGTTGAACGCAGTCACCGGAGAACCATATCCCGCTTCATTGCAAGCAATCGCTCTGATGCCGGCATCCTGCGCAAGATGAATGGGATTACTGTAGAGTGTTCCGCTGCCGCACGAAGGTTCGGGCGCGGGATCTCCGGGACCGCCGAGATTGTAGTAGATGTAGGAAGCATTGGCGGTCAGCGTCACGTCAACCGGCTCCTGATACGTTCCCGACGCAGGGTCGGCGACGGGAGCGTCAACCACGGTAAAGACGTTGGCAAAGTCCATCTGCGTGATATCCCAGCCGGAGTGCATCGGGTCGATGGTGTAGTAGTAATTTGGAAGTCCAGGCATGGTCTGCACCCATCCCTCCGGCAATATTTCATGCACCCCGTAGGTCACGCCGGGCTGAAGGTCGGTGAAAAGATAGCTCCCATCCTGGGCTGTCAGCATCTGTAGGAGCGGCTGTTCATCACCCTGCTGCCAGAGCTGGATTGTCCAGTCGGCAAGCAGCGGTTCGCCTTCCTCTCTGTTCCAGCCGTTCCCGTTCAGGTCGTGGAATTTGATGCCGCTTACCGAGCCGTATCTCCAGTTGCCGAAGTTTTTATTGGTAACAGTCTCTCCTGCTCCAAGATAAAACTGGTGGCCGATGGTTTCTCTCGGGCATTGCGCGGTGCCTTCACCGGCGGTCGGATATGACTGCGTCCATCCCTCCTGGAGCGCTTCGCAGACGGCGTAAGTATCGGGCGCAAGATTTCCGAAGAAGTAGTTGCCGAAGGCATTCGTTGAAGCGGTTGTGACGTATTCAAGTCCTGTGCCGACGCGGTAGAGATCAATGTTCCATTCGGCAAGTCCGTTATCTTCTCCATCAAGTGCGCCGTTGGCGATTTCGTCTTCAAACTTCGTTCCGCCGATAGCTCCGTACTCGGTGTTGTTGAAGATACACTGCGCGTCCTGACCCGGCGCAAGCGTGAAGGTTGCCGAGTCGATTCCGGGAACCTGCTCACACATCACGCTCTGCTGGCCGCTCCATCCGTCCGGAACGGTTTCCGAAACCGTGTAGTCGCCCGGCACGAGATTCGAGAAGGTCGACGATCCATTGTTTCCGAGCATCACACTCTCCGACCACTGCGGTCCTGACACGCCGATACTGAACTGCCCATCCGGGTTGGCGTACTTTACAATCGTGATGGAACCCAGTTGCTGATTGCCGAAATTATGCGGACCCGAGACAGTGCCGGACTGAATAATCACATCATGTCCCGTACCTGGAGCAGGATAGGTCTGCCGCCAGCCGCTCTGCGTAACTTCACGAACGTAATAAGTCTCCGGTTCAAGCTCAATAAACTCGTAGTAACCGTTCTGGTCGGTGAGAACGGACGCCTCACTACCATCGAGCTGTCCGTTTTGATTCCGGTCAAGATAGATAGTCCATCCGACGAGTCCCGGCTCTTGTTCAATAATGCCGTTGCCGTTTAAGTCGTTGAACTTATACCCGCTGATTCTGCCGTAGTGATAATTTCCGAAATCCATGTCGGGTACCGGATTACCGCCTGAAACAACGGCTGCGTTCGAGAACCGTCCGTTCTGACACGATGTGCCGGAATCCGGATAGGTCTGCCACCAATCCTGTTGGAATACTTCGCATATATAGTAGGTACCGTCGGCAAGGTTCTGGAATGAATAATCTCCGTTCTGGTCGGTTACCGTTGAGGTTGCAAAGGTCCACGGATTATTGCTTGAGTACAATTGGATCGTCCATCCTCCAAGACCGGTCTCACCTTGCTCCTGTGCCGTTCTGCTCATGTCCACATCCTCAAACTTCATTCCGGAGATAGAGCCGGTCGGAGGTTGCCAGTTGCCGAAATTCTTTTCCGTAACTGACTGGCCGCCGCTTATGGACACCGAATATCCAATAGTCCCTTCTCCTCCTTCACAAAGACGCGTGCCCGGATGCTGAGTCGGCTCCGTCTGCGACCAGCCCTGTTGAGGCACCTCGCAGACATAGTAAGTTCCATCAGTCAGATTGGAGAATGCATACGAACCATCCTGACTTGTGGTTGCGCTCTGAACGAGCGTCCATGGATTATCGTTGCTATAGAGATTAATGGTCCATCCCGCGAGTACTGGTTCCTGGTCATTTGTGCTGTTGCCGTTTAAGTCGTTGAACTTCATTCCGGAAATGGAACCGGTAGAAGCGGGGATCAAGTCACCCCAGATCACTACGTCGTCCACATAGGAATCTTCAGAATTGCTGCTTGCTACCACATCAAACCGCAGCTTGAAGTTAGGGTTGTTGCTCGCGCCTATAGGGAGCGGAAATGAGACCGAGTCGTAACTGTCGTTAACAAAGCGCGTTTCAAGGTCAGTGAAACTCGTTCCGTCAGTAGAATACCCGACACGCAACCCCTCGTCTGAATCGAGGTTTTCAACCTCGCGAGCGTACCGAACCTTAATATTCTGATAGCCAGCCGTGGAAAAACTCTTCGTAATGGCATCGTCAGGGCTTCCACTCTGACCGTCGAGTTCCGCAGCGTGGCCCAATGTCGAGAGATTGTTATCGGTCCAAATTTGTGTATCGTCTTCATCTTGTACCGACGGGCTGTTTGTCTGGGTCCATCCTCCAGTCGTAAAATTACCGCTCTCAAATCCGTCGTGAAAGAGCGGCGGGTTTTCACCAGTGACCGATACATTATCAATGCCCACTTCGTCATCTTCATTATTGCCATTGATCTTAAAGCGCAAGGTGAGTTTGGTGTGACGGTCTGAGTTATCGATTGTAATGGATTTCACGCTGTGCGTCTGATTCGCGGTGAGTGTCTCAATGGTTGTGAATGCTCCATCATCAAGCGAGTACGACGCGACGAAGTTGTCACCCGTTTCAATACCATGAATGGCGCGGGAATAGGAAACGTTGAGCGTTCCGTACCCTTTCGTCGCAATTTCACGCTCTGCCCCTTCGTGAGGAGTAGCCTCAAGGAGTAAGCCTTTCCCGCTCGCACCTGCTCGTACCGTAAAGCCATTATCGCTCGTGCTCACCCGGGCGTCGGGGTTCGGGTCGTCGCACCCAGGACAAGGAACCCACTTGTTGGCACGACTATTACCCGGCTGTTCAAAGTTATCGCTGAAGAGCGGAGTTGGTGGCATCGCCTGCACATTCTGCGACAGAACAAAAATCCCGCTTGTTGCCAAAACAATAATGCCGGCAATAAGTAGAGGAATTGCTCTTCGCGAACGCTCTTTTTGCACCGACGGTTTGATATGCCGCACCCTGTAAACTTTGTTCATACGTGTGGATGGTTACTAGTATGGTGCTGCTCCGGGCACTGCCCTATGTACCGCGGAGCGCTTAGCTTTTACTACATTGATTAAATATGGAAGAGCAGGCCTTTTGCTTCCCTCGGTTTACTCCCAAAAGGGGATAGAATCAAGGGGAGCTGTGCGTAACGTGTGCTTTTCACACAATCGCATCAACGTGTGCATATTACAACACCTGTTTAAAAATGTCAAGTGCCTGTGGTAACCCGGCACGGCTGGCGAATCAAGCCCCCTCTGGACTAATATTTGACTGTATGATACTATCCGGCACAAGTGTAAACGGAATATAAGATAATAATGTATTCACTATGAGAAAAATTTTTGCAGTTACGATGTCCCTTTGTGTTATCGGCGTTGCGGCGGCAGCGGTGTTACCCGCGAAAGCTGATAGTGTGTCGTTCGACAGGAATCTTTATTACGGGATGCGCAACGATACGGACGTAACCGCTCTCCAGGAATTTTTGACGGACCAGGGTATTTACTCTGGGCCGATTACCGGAAATTTTCTTTCTCTTACATTGCAGGCGGTAAAGAAGTTTCAAGCGCAATACGGCATAACACCCGTTTCGGGATACTTCGGGCCGTTGACCAGAGCGAAAGCAAACGAGATTCTTGCATCGCAAGCTCAAGTTTTAGCACCGCAAGTTCCCGAACAAGTGACTACTACGGTACCTGCCCCGGCTGCACCGACTGCCCCGACGATAACAGCTGAATTAGGAACCCTCCTGCAGGCGCGGATTGGCTCTATCTCCAAGCAGGTATATTCACTCCAGATACTTTTTAGTAAGTGGAAGAAAAACCGTCCTGCGCCGACTCCGGTACCAGCACCAACTCCGACACCAACACCTGCTCCGACCCCCGCCCCGACATCTACTCCTCCGGCACCTACACCGACTCCGACACCGGCGCCTACTTCTACTCCGCCCGCTCCTGCTCCGACCCCCGCCCCGACATCTACTCCTCCGGCACCTACACCGGCTCCGACACCGGCGCCTACTTCTACTCCGCCCGCTCCTGCTCCGACTTCCACTCCACCGGCTCCAACACCGACACCTCCGCCGACTACTCTTCAGTGGGGTGCGTATGTTGGAGACAGATTGACTGACGCGGCGACGCTTGAATCATTGGTGGGCAAGCCGATGAATATGCAGGCGATATTCGTTGGGTGGGGAAGCTCCGACGGCCCGTTCCCGTCCGAATACGGCTCTACCGTACGGGATAAAGGCAAAACGCTCGTTATTTTCTGGGAGCAGTATGGAACGACGCTCGATGCCATTAATGCGGGACAGTTCGATGCGTATATGCAACAGTTCGCCGCGGCTGCAAAGACCTACGGCGGTCCCGTTATTCTTGCACCGTTTCATGAGATGAACGGCAACTGGGATCCGTGGGACGGCACGGTGGGCAACAACACTCCTGCCAAAGTCATTGCCGCATGGAGACGAGTCCACGATGCATTTGTGAACGTCCCCAACGTTAAATTCGCGTGGGATGTGAACAACGAGTCGGTTCCCGACACTACTGCCAATGCCATTGGCGTCTACTATCCGGGGGATGCGTATGTCGACTACGTCGGCGTTGACGGGTTCAACTTCGGCAGCCCGTGGCAAACGTTCGGGCAAGTGTTTGATTCGGCGATGAACCAACTCAAGACCTACAACAAACCGATCTACATCTTCTCCATGGCGTGTGCGCCCGGTTTGCAGAAGGCGGCATGGATAACGGAAGGCCTGGGAACGCGTGTGAAAAATTATCCCAACATCGCCGGCTGGGTGTGGTTCAACCAAAATAAAGAAAAAGATTGGCGCGTGAATTCTGACAGCGCGTCACTGGAAGCTTTCAAAGCCGTGTTGCCGTAGAAAACCCCTGAAAGGACTTGGGAGAGCTACTTCAATGAAATCTCCCCAACAGGGGAGATTTCATTTCTGAATTAGAAAACTTTCCGTCAAAAAGCACAATCCCTCTTGACGTCATTTAGCAGTTATGTTAGGAATATGAACTACCCTGCACGGTATTTTATCGGTATCTAGTCAAGTATGAAAATATCACTTTTAGTGCCGTGTTATAACGAGGAAAAGTCTTTGGACGCTTGTATACAATCGTGCCTTAGCCAGACTCGCCCGTTTGACGAAATCATTTTTATCAATGATTCCTCAACCGACAAGACGCCAAAAATTCTTGCCCGATATGCGGATCATATTGTAATCAGAAAAACGCTAAAAAACACTGGCAACAAGAGCGGTGCGCAGGAATTCGGGCTGCAGTTTGTCACCGGCGACATTATGGTGATGACCGATGCGGATACTCTGCTCGATCCACATTTCGCGGAAGAGATTGAAAAAAGTTTCCAAAATCCAAATATCGCGGCGGTTGCCGGATATGTCAAGAGCTTGCCGTACAACTGGCTTACACTCTGCCGCGCTTTTGATTATGTTATTTGTCAAAACATCCATAAACTCGCGCAGGATTATATCCACTATATCTATGTAATGCCCGGCGCGGCATGCGCGTTTCGAACCGACGTGTTCCGCAAACATATTACCTTTGACCATGACACAATCACCGAAGATCTTGATTTTACCTACAAGCTGCACCATCAGGGGGTGAGTATTGTCTTTAACCGCAACGCGATTTCTTACACGCAGGACCCGACGACATTGAAAGGTTACATCAGTCAGCTGCGCCGATGGTACGGCGGCGGGTGGCAGAACCTGTTGAAGCACTATAGGATCGCAAAGCATCCGGTTCGCGCAATGGAACTCTCGCTGATCTATCTGGAAAGTTTGGTTTTTTCCTTACTCTTTTTCCTGGTGCCGATTTTAAATCCGCCCACGGGACTTGCGCTGATTTCCAGTTACTTTGTAGTTATGATTCTATTCGCGGTCTGGGCGGCCGTGGTCAGCAAACGTCTGTCTTTGTTGCTGGTGCCGCTTCCGTACCTGCTGGTGATTTTCGTCAATGCAGCGGTGTTTTTGGAGTCGTTTGTCAAAGAAATCGTCCTGAAACGAAAGAATCTAATCTGGGTCAAACCTGAACGCGTGAAGATTGAATCATTCGGTTCGACGAATAAATCCTAACATCCTACTATGCCTCCCACACCCTCAACAAGTTTTTCGGTTATTATCCACATCCTCATCATCATTTGGAATAAGTTTTTGTACAGGATACTACCTGCACACGAGATAAAAAAAGAGAACGGTCGCAGGTTGCTTCGTTTGAACGGATTTTTTGTTGTGTTTGTCGTGTTCATTTTAACGATTACCCCGGCCGTCATACTGGTATGGACAAGCGTTACCAGTCCACACTCGTCCGTTGCGTTGATCAAGGGAGGAGTGAGTGCTTTATTGTCAAAGAACAGTCGTGCGCAAGACGCTGTGCAAATTTCGGCGGCTGCTCCGACTTCAGCCGTTTCCGACTGCACTCGTTTCTTCGATGCGCTTGCCGCTTTCTACAATCGTTCGCTTTACGATTACATGACGGCACACGGGTACAATCCTTCGCTTGATGCGAGACGGGAACTTGCCGCTTCAGTCGGGATAGCCGGTTATCAGGGTACGTTTGAACAAAACACGGCTATGCTGAACTATTTTTGCCAACACCCTCTTCCCTGACCGTGGCTTAACTTATCCACTTGACACGATACTCGGTTGTATGTTTTCATCTAACACTTGACAAAATATGAGAAATCGTCCAATACAGCACTATACGAGTTCAAGCGGACCTCCGCCACGGGCTGTTTTGCCACTGCCGGCGCCCGTGAGCGAGTTTTTGAGAGTTATAATCGTCGAAGATTCTAAGAATTAAAAAGTGAAACGTATAAGAAGTCAAAAATATAAAAACATGAAAAGCATCACACACAAGTTTGGTTCGTTCATAAAAGTCGGTACGATCGCAGCTCTTACCTTAGGTTTAGTCTTTGCTAACGTCACTCCAGCTCTAGCTGCGATTGCTGTAGGTAACGTTACTACTGATACTGGGAGTGGTTCGCTCGTTATACCCGTTCCCTCAGGTACGACCAGTGGGGACCTGCTTCTTGTTGGTATCGTTGTTGACGGAGGTAGTGGCACATCTGTTACTACTCCATCAGGCTGGACTTTTCGTGCGCGAGTCGATGACAATGACTCTGGATGGGATGACAATGCAGGTGATGATGTAAGTTTGCTTACATATTACAAAGTCGCAGGTTCCTCAGAGCCAGCAAGTTATACATGGACCATTGGAGGTTCTCAGGAAGGTTCTGGAGGAATGATTAGATACATAGGTGTAGACACCACGACCCCAATCAACGTTTCAGGGTCTAGTAACGGGGATGGCTCAACAGCGACGGCTCCGGCTGTAACTACAACCGTTGCCAACACAAGGGTTGTAGCGTTTTACGGTGCCGATAATGATTTCAACTTTGCTACGTCCTCAGGAATGACAGAAAGGTATGATGTACCGTTTAATTCGTCAGACGATATAGGAAGTGCTGCGGATGACGTTGCTCAAGCAAGCGTCGGCTCGACCGGAACAAAAAGTTCTAGTATGGGGTCTGGTAACAACGCTAGTTGGGTCGCACAGACAATCGCCCTGCGACCGTTTGTTGCTACCAGCACAATTACTATTGTCAAAGATGCTATACCCAATGACGCGCAGGATTTCAGCTTCACTACTACCGGCACGGGATTGTCGTCTTTCTCTCTTGATGACGATGCTGATCCGGCTCTCTCTAACACAAAGACCTTTACTGGCTTATCTGCCGGCACATACTCGGTTGCCGAGGCCGCAGTTGCCGGTTGGGATTTGGCAAGTGCCATCTGTTCTGACGGCTCTCCTGTTTCCGCGATTAGTTTGAGCGCTGGCGAGGCAGTTACTTGTACTTTCACCAACAGCAAGCGCGGCCACATTATCGTTGATAAAGTCACCGACCCTTCTGGTAACCCACAGTCGTTTAGTTTTGATGCGGTGGGCGGTTCGTATGCTGACTTTGCGCTGGCAGATGCGGCTGCACCGAACGACCAGGTGCTTATTCTTGGTAATTACTCCGTTTCCGAAACAGTTCCTGCGGGCTGGGATCAAACCAGTGCAATTTGTGTGAGCAGCATCGGTGATACGGAGACACCCAGTGCGATTGAACTGGATGCCGGTGAAACCGTCACCTGTACCTTTACTAACACCAAGCTGCCGACTCTGACCGTGACCAAAGTTGTTGTCAATAACAGCGGCGGGACTAAAACTGTTTCCGACTTCCCCCTGTTCATTGACGGCAGTCCTGCTACCAGCAGTGTGCCAAAAACAGTAAGCGTTGGCGCGCACATCGTTTCTGAAACTTCCAGTGCCAGCTATACCGCAACAATTGGCGGCGACTGCGATGCGGACGGCAATATCACATTAGCTGCAGGCAACAATAAAACCTGTACTATCACCAACGACGACATTCACGGCGATAATTTGGTTCCCAATCCTTCGCTGGAAAACGGGACTCCCGGCTCTCCGGACAACTGGGCCCAAGGCGGATGGGGGACTAACACAACTGTCTATACATACCCAGTAACCGGCACCGGTGGCGCGGGAACCAGAGCTGCGAAAGTTGAAATCACCAACTACACCGACGGCGATGCCAAGTGGTACTTTGACGAAGTTCCCGTTACTCCGGGCCAGTACTACGCGTTCAGTGATAAATATATTTCTGATATCACCGGGAGTGTAGAAATCCAGTACAACATGGGAGGCGGTGTCTATGAGTATGGAAAAATAGGCGCCTCAGCGCCGTCCGCGGGTTGGCAAGCTTTTGAAGGAGGCTTCATCGCGCCAGCCGGCGCAGTTTCCGCGACGATATTCCATCTAATCAACGGTGTTGGCAGCTTGACCGTTGACGACTACTCGCTGATGGCGATGGACAACCCATACGCGTTTGACGAGGGGATGGTTACCTTGGCGTTTGACGACGGCTGGAAATCCATTTATACGAATGGAATCCCTATCTTGAACGACGCGGGCTTCAAGAGCACCCAATACATTTACACCGATGCTGTACTCGGCGGATTTTCCGATTACATGAACGCCGCTGAAGTGGTTCTTCTGGACAGCGCCGGTCATGACATTACCGCGCACTCGAGAAGTCATACAAGTTTGACCACTCCTCCGCTCACTTCTGCGCAGATGGAAGATGAAGTTGACGGTTCGCGTTATGACTTACTCACCGCTCCATTCGGTTTGCCGCCGGTAGACAGCTTTGCCTATCCTTACGGCAATTACGATGCGGCTGCTCAGCAAGCGTTGCGTGAAGCGGGATTTGTGGGCGCGCGCACGGTAGAAAACGGACTGAACGATAAGTCCACCGACCGCTACGCGCTGAAAGCTATGCCAGTTCAACGTGGCGGCGTGACTCCGGAGGAAATAGTGCCTCCTACCACGCTCGCAGAGGTTCAGGCGGCAATAGATACCGCGACCGCGAGCAAAACATGGCTGATTCTGCTGTTCCACCAAATTGATAGCAACGGGGCGAATGCATACGGCACTACTCCGGAAATGCTTCAGGATGTAGTTGACTACCTTACCGCTAACGGTGTTTCTGTTATTACGGCCTCACAGGGTCTTCACCTGATGCCTGGCGTTCCGGCGGCAGGGGATGCAAGTGCGCCTACTATTGCGGCACACGGCGACGAAACCGTACCGGCAACTTCACCTGCAGGCGCGACTGTTACCTACACCGAACCTATAGTAACCGACAATATTGATGTCGGTTTGAGCGCATTCTGTCTGCCGGCTTCCGGCTCCACGTTCCCGCTTGGCGACACATTGGTAACCTGCACTGCCGCCGATACCAGCGGCAATCTGGCTGCACCGACATCGTTTGTTGTTCATGTCACCAAAGCCAACCAGACCATCACCTTTGACTCTCTTGCTGATAAGACCTATGGCGACGCTCCATTTGATGTGAGTGCCACTTCCAGCTCCGGCCTGCCGGTATCGTTCAGCATCCTGTCGGGTCCGGCTACCATTTCCACCAGCACCGTAACCATTACTGGAGCTGGAACTGTTACTGTCAGAGCTTCCCAGGCAGGGGACAGCACCTACAATCCCGCACCTGACGTTGATCGGTCGTTTGCTGTAGCGCAAGCGACTGTCACGCCGGTTGTTGAAGCAAACAATAAGACGTATGACGGAACTACCGATGCAACCCTGAGCAGCCAGACGCTGACGGGAGTGATAGACGCGGACATTGTAAATCTTGAAGTTGGCGCTGCCAACTTTGACACCAAAGATGTCGGTACAGGGAAAACCGTTACCGCAACCGGGTTAAGTTTGTCCGGCTCTGACGCTGGTGACTACGTCTTGAGTGATATCTCTGCTGCAACTACGGCTGACATTACAGCCGCAGCGGTAGTCGTTTCTGCTACCGGCAACGATAAGATATACGACGGAACAATTGATGCCACAGTCGACTTGGAAGTAACTGGCGAGGTCGGCGGGGATGTATTGGGCGCAACCGGCAGCGCTGCGTTTGACGGGGCAGATGTAGGACCGCATGCGGTGCACGTCAGTGGCATTACCCTTACCGGTACAAATGCGTCCAATTACACCAGCAACGACACGACTGACACCGTCGCTTCCATTATGGCAAGAGATCTTACTGTTTCGGCGACTGCCGACAACAAGACCTACGATGGAACGGCCGATGCTATAGCGCATCTTACGACCGATGCCTTGCTCGGCGATGACGTGACCGCAAGCTATGTGAGCGCTTTGTTCAGCGATGCGAACGTTGAAGACGGCAAAGCGGTTGCGGTGAGCGGTATCTCTATCGGCGGTTCTGACGCGGGCAACTACAACCTGCTCAATACGACTGCCGACACTACTGCTAACATCGCAGCGCGAGCCATTGAAGTTACGGCCGACGCCCAGAGCAGAATCTACGGTGATGCTGATCCGGCTCTGACCTATCAAATTACGTCCGGTTCGCTGGTTAGCGGTGATGACTTCTCTGGTGAGCTGGCACGCGATGCCGGTGATAGCATCGGTTCGTACCCGATTACCCAAAACACTCTCTCACTTTCTAGCAACTATACTCTGACGTTTGTTGGCGACAATCTGACGATTACTAAGAAACCGCTTACGGTCACGGCTGACTCGGGCCAAACCAAAGTGCATGGCGACTCTGACCCTGTCTTTACCTACACTAACGACCCTCTGGTAGGCGCTGACTTGTTGACTGGTGCGCTGGAGCGTGTTTCGGGTGACGACGTCGGCACTTATGCAATCACTCTTGGTACCCTGACTGCTGGCGGCAACTATGAAATCAACTTTGTGAGTGCCGATTTCACTATTACTGCTGCGGACACGACTGTCTCCGTTACCAATGCTGGTGCCTTGGGCACTCCTACCGTGGCAGGGCAGTCGTATGATGTTCAATGGTCAGTGACTCCGGTTCCTCCGGGAAGCGGAACGTCAACTGGCTCGGTGACAGTGACGGTAAATGGCGACTTGGGCTGCACGGCTCCGGTCGGGGATGGTCAGTGTGCTGTCACTTCCGAAACAACCGGAAGCAAGAACCTGGTCGCACATTACAGCGGTGATACCAACTTCAATCCAAGCGAATCAGCTGGAGTATCACATGACGTGAACAAGGCTGATACGACTACTACCATTACAAGTGATCTGGCCACTCCGACTGTTGTCGGCCAGTCCTACACCGTTCAATGGTCTGTGACCGTAAACAGTCCCGGGGCGGGAGTTCCGATCGGGACGGTTACGGTTTCCGGCGGCAGTGACTGTTCGGCTGATGTTTCCGCGGGCCAGTGTGACGTTACGTCAACTGAAGCCGGTGAGAAAACTCTGATTGCGACCTACAGCGGTGATGCTAACTTTAACGGCAGCGTATCGGGAAGCGCATCTCATACGGTAAACAAAGCTGACACTACTACCGTGGCAAGTTCATCTCTCAATCCGTCGGTATACGGAGATTCGGTTCAGTTCGCTGCTGCGATGAGTGTTACAGCCCCTGGAAGTGGAGAGCCAACTGGCACGGCGCAGTTTAAAATTGACGGCAGCGACTTCGGCGCTCCGGTGGCGCTTGCAAGCAGCAGCGCAACCAGCGATGGTATTGCCATTCTGACTGTCGGCGATCATATTGTTATAGCGACGTACAGCGGCGACGATAACTTCAGCACAAGCGTTTCTTCGGATCTTACCCAAACGGTTGGGAAGAAGACTCTTACCGCGACTGCCGATAATCAGAACATTGCCTACGGTGACCCCGAACCGGCTTTCACCGTAAGATACTCCGGATTCGTTAACGGTGAAGATTCCGGCGTGCTTGACACACCTCCGATTGCTTCTGTGAGCGGACCGCACAGCGATGTGGGCGCGTACCCAATTGAAGCGTCGGGCGGCTTGGACGACAACTACGATTTCATCTATGTGAACGGCACGCTGACGGTATCTGACAATGAAAAACCGGTCATTACTCGTCTCGGTGACGCCGAAGTTACTCTTGAAGTTCATTCCGTCTATACCGATGCGGGCGCGACGGCGTCTGACAACTACGACGGCGACCTGACCAGCTCAATCGTCACAGTCAATCCAGTCGATGATGATGTGCTCGGCGACTACACCGTTACGTACAATGTCACCGACTCCAACGGCAACGCCGCAGTTGAGGTGACCAGAACGGTTCATATTGTGGATACAACTTCGCCGACAATTGAGCTTATTGGTGATAATCCGCAAACGGTAGAAGCTGGCTCTCCGTACGTCGAACTGGGCGCAACGGTGACCGACAACTACGACACCGGCTTAATCCCTGTGATTGATGCATCAGCTGTCAACACTTCAGTTATCAATTCCTACGATGTAACCTATGATGCCTCTGATTTGTCGGGCAACACTTCGACACAGGTGATTCGTACAGTTGTTGTACAGGACACTATCTATCCGGTTGTTACTATTGACCTGGTCTTCAGTCCAACCAACGCTACGCCTTCTATTACATTCTCGGTTGAGGATGCCACAGCGGTAACAACCGAGTGTAAAGTTGACGATGGCAGCTTTGACTCCTGTGTTTCGCCGTTTACGCCCACGCTAGCGACCGGTGAACACACCGTAACTGTGCAGGCAACCGACGCTGCGCTTAAAATCGGCACCTCCACTGCTACCTTCACGACTGACGCTACCGCGCCCGTTGTCACCATAGACCCTCCTCTTCTGGGTGAGTTTATCAACGTTAACTCTGCGACGATTACCTTCAGCGTTGAGGGCGAATACGCAACGCTGACATGTAAACTCAACGGCAGCGATGTCACGCCCTGTGCACCGCCGTCAGTTGAACTCTCGGCTCTTGCCGAAGGGGCATATGATTTCACGATTGAAGCGGTGGACAGCTTGGGAAACGCCAGCGTTGTTCCTCACGTCATCTTCACGGTTGATACCATAAAGCCCATTGTCCATATGGACACTCCTGCAGACCCGACCGGAGATACAACGCCTTCCATCACCTTCACCGTTGAGGATGCGACTGCTGCTACAACTGAATGTAAAGTGGATGGTGGGGAATTTGCCTTCTGCGAGTCGCCCTTCACCACCGATGAACTCACCGATGGCCCGCATACGATTATTGTCCAAGCAACTGACGCTGCGGGGAATGTAAGTGATCCCAATGGCTCAGTCACGTTTACTGTCGATACTACTGCGCCGAACGTTGAGATTACCGCTCAGCCGCCGGCGTTCACGAATGTTGACAGTTTCGTCTTTGAGTTCAGCACGTCCGATCCGGAGGCGATTCTGACTTGCACGATGGACGGCGCTGAGTTTACGGCGTGCGAGTCGTCAACGTCCCAGAGCTACTCCGGCTTGAGCGAGGGACCGCATATCTTCACCGTGAAAGCAGCGGACTCGCTGGAGCACTACACGACCGACTCCGCCGACTTTACGGTTGACACAATCGCACCGGTCATCGGTCTTTTGGGCGACAATCCCATGACCGTTGAGGTTTATAGTGCGTACGACGAACCCGGTGCTACGGTGACCGACGACTCTGAAACCAACCTTGTTATTGATGCATTGGCCCTTGATACGGACCACGTGGGTTCTTACCCAGTTACCTACGATGCCCAGGACGCAGCCGGAAACGCTGCGGAGCAGGCCATTCGTACCATCAACGTAGTTGATACCCAGGCACCCGTCATTGAGCTTGTCGGCGCTAATCCCCAAATCATCGTGATTCACTCGCCCTACATTGAACTCGGTGCTACTGTGACCGACAACTACGACACTGGCCTTATTGCCGCGATTGACGCATCGGCGGTTAACACCGGCCTCTTGGGAACCTACAATGTAACCTACGATGCCTCTGACAGCTCCATTAACAACGCGGATCAAAAAATCCGAGAAGTTAGAGTGGTTGATTCCTTGCCGCCGGTCATCACGCTTACCGGTTCCTCAACCATAAATCTCCACGTCGGCGACATATATACCGAGCTGGGTGCAACGGCGTACGATGATGTTGACCACGAGATCGCAAGCACAAGCATCGCGATCGGAGGCGGCACGGTGAATACGGCGGTGATGGGAACCTACGTTGTCACCTATAATGTGTCCGACTCCTCAGGCAACGCTGCTACTCAAGTGACTCGTACGGTCAACGTGATTCCGACTATCTATGAAGAAGTGACGGCATCTTCTACTACTAATTCCATCACTGTTATCTGGACCACTGACCATGAGGCGACCAGCAGGGTCATATACGACACGGTTTCACATCCCGACCCGATCACCGGTTCCGCTCCCAATTACGGATATGCAAACTCCACAACCGAAGATGCAACACCGGTTACCAGTCATTCGGTGGTTGTGAGCGGCTTGTCGGCGGGAACTACATACTATCTGCGGCCGGTATCGCATGGTTCACCTGAAGCATTGGGTTCTGAAGTTTCAGCTGCTACGAACGCGGCGCCGGTTACTGTCAACGTTGTCGCCAGCGGCGGAGGAGGCGGCGGAAGCTACACGTACGCTGTCAGAATCAATAACGGCGCAAGCCAAACCACCGTAAGGAATGTGACGCTTTCTCTCTACGCTTCCTATGCGACTCTGATGTGGCTCTCCAACGACTCTTCCTTCTCAACCTCAACCGGCAGTTGGATTCCGTTCCAGAGCACGTATGCGTGGACGCTCGCTCCGGAAGTGGGCGCCAAGACGGTCTATGCGCGATTCAGCCAGGCCGGCGGCTCCTCGATAATGGGAAACGCACAGACAAACATTCAGCTTGTTGAAGCTCCGGCTGGACAGGTACTGGGTGCAACAACGACAACCTATATCTTCACGCGCACGCTTTCTGTCGGTTCGCGCGGCGATGACGTAACCGAACTGCAGAAGCGCCTAACGCAAGAAGGTGTCTACAGCGGTCCCATCACCGGATACTTCGGTCCGCTGACTGAAGCTGGCGTGAAAGCATTCCAGGAGAAGAACGGACTTGAGCAGGTTGGAATTGTTGGCCCGAAGACCAGAGCGCTACTCAACCAGGGAAGCAGTGGCACAGCGACTCCTGCTCCTTCTCCTTCGCTTACCGATGAGCAGCGAGCGACCATTGCTCAGCAGATATTGACTCTTCTTGGGCAGATTACGGCACTGCAAGCGAAACTGAAAACGCTGCAGGGACAATAGACCCATAGACGGCAAACAACGCGCTCCGGTCGGAGCGCGTTGTGTTTAATCGCCATTGTTTTATAAAAAAACTTCGGGCTCGCTTGGCGGCGAGCCCGTGAGAGTTGACGTGAGAGCTAGTGCGCGACCTTGGTCGCGTTGGGGTTCAATTGCAGGAGGATGACCATCTCAAAGTCCCTGCGGAAAAGAGCTTCTTTATCTTCGTTCAGGAAGATGCCGGCGCGCTGGAGGTACGCGGGGGAGAACGAAGGGTCGGATTCGATTGCCGCCGTGTACGATGCAATCGCATCGTCGTTGCGGTTCATGAACTCCAGCAGGATTCCTCTGTTGAAGTACGCCGTCGCGTTGCGCGGGTCAAGATCGATGGCGTCGTTGAGAAGCCTGAACGCCATGGTGTAGTCCCCCAGCGCCATGAAATAAGCTCCCGCATTGGAGTATGCGGCTACCATCCGTGGTCGGCGCATGATCGCTTTTTGCAGAAACTCGACCGCTTTCTGAGTTTCTCCGCGCTCCTGCCATTCCAGAGCCGCCGCGTTGAGGGCATATGCTCTTACTTCGTCTATTGAGAGCGTTCGAAGGTATGTACCCTTGTGCACGGCGCGCTCGTCGATGTTGAACATTCGTTTGTACACGGCCGTGTCAATCGGTTTGCCGATAGTGGTCTCCCAGTTGATTTCGAACGTCTTTCCCGTCCATCGGACGAACGCGTGTCTCGGTGCGTCTGCCGCCGAAATGGGGAGCTTCATGCGCTGGCCGGCGGCGACGAACAGGGTAGTCAGCGTATTGCAGTTGAACTGCCGCTTGCGCAGGCTTTCGTGTAGGAGCACTCTTTCGGTGAACTGCGAATCTTTCGTGACAACCTTCTGAATGGCGTCGAGTATGAACAGCGCGGTCTCAGGACGTTCGTTCGAGTTGAATCCGTTGTGCCGGAACGGGCGCGTTTTGAGCTCGATGGTGCTCAGCAGTGCCTCCAGCGTCTTGTAGTCGGACTTCTCGACTCCCAATCCTTGGGCGGCGTCAAGTGCATCATGAGCGACGGTCCTGCAACCGGCTGGTGCGGCATCGATGATTCGCTGGGCATAGGCTGTTCTCGCTCCGCATCCGCCGCACATTGTCAGCGCTGCGATTACCAGGGCAAACGCGGTCCATTTCAGGCTTTTTCTCATCGGCGTCTCCTCCGTTTTCTGTTTTGGTGCGTTGACTGCTGCGAGCAGCCTAACCAATTTTTGTGAATGTGTCCAGACAACGGGTATAAGATAAGCCGCCTGTCAAGAATCTGACAGGCGGCGCAAGAGAAACCATCACTGGAGTAGGGGAGGTCTGAAGCGGCTGTTCCATCGAATGCCCAGTCGCACTGTGTACGCCAGGTTTTGTTGGAATTTGCCGTCCTGAAAAGCTCGCGAGAGTTCAAGTTGTCCGGAGCACCACACGCCCGCAGGGCTCCATCTCCCGACTTTCCCTCCGCCTCCGACTGTGAGTGCCGAGACACGGTTGGGAGTGTTGTGTTCTTGGAAGAAGTAATCTCCCGTAACTTCCCCGGTGCGCTCGCGATTGCGCCAGCGCAGACCTACAAACGGCGTCTGTGCATCCTTCTTCCACGCGTTACCGTTTGGGAAGGAGGATTCATAGCCGTATCGAGTGATGCCGGCGGCTGCGGTCAGAGAAGGAGAAAGGGAAAAAGTGAGAGCTCCCCGGATGCCGTACGTGTGTCCCTTGTCGGCATGGAGCTTCTTCTCGTTGGCTGCTCTGGCGTTCACCTCGTATCCCAGCACCTTGCCGGAACCCCGGAAATTGACGGTGGCCCCCAAACCGTTGAGAAATCCCATGTCTGTGGCTGAGCTGAACATCAGAGCGATCTCCTGCGAATGCTCCTGCGCCGTGCCCAGGGTAGGGGAAAGTAGCGCGAAGCAAAAAGCGGCAACAGTCAGTACCGTTTTCATTCGGGCCTCCTTCTGGCCACTATATGTTTAGTTGGTAGCTGCGTACAACATGCCACACGAACGACATTTGGTCAAGTCCGTGCGGCTCTTAAGCGAAGATTATTTTCGCAGTGATCGGGCGAGTTTTATAATCAGCAGAACAATAATTACAAGAATCCCGAGCGGAATTCCGACAGCGAGCGTCACCGCTACAACTCCAAGCAGCATCGCAACCCAACTCCAACCGCCCATGCCAAACTGCCATCCCCATCCGTCATGCATTCCCCAGTTCCCGTATCCGCCGTATTTTCCTGTCGTGTATCCCATCGGGCATCGCCCGTTCCATGCCGCCGTTCCTCCTATCGCTTCCTGTATCTTCGTAAAGGACTCGCTCCCCATCATTTCTTCCATCTCCTGACGGTATTGGTCGTAGTTTTGTCCCATCATCTGGCGCATCCACTGGTCGCCCAGCGTTCGGTAGTCGGTCGATGTGCCGGACGCGTTATAGAAGTTTCCCATCATCTGCGCCGATGCGGCGATTGGCCCTATGAAAACCAAGAGCGCCGACGCAATGAGTATATTGTGTTTCATATGAGTGTAGAGTGTTGTTACTGGTTATGTTCCCAACGGTACCTTTTTCAGTCGCAGCGAGTTCAATACCACTGACAGCGAAGAAAACGCCATCGCCGCTCCCGCAAATATGGGGTTTAGAAGCGGTCCTCCAAACACGTACAGCGCGCCTGCCGCAACGGGAATGAGCGCAATGTTGTAGACGTACGCCCAGAAAAGATTCTGTTTGATGTTGGCAAGCGTCTTTCGCGAGAGCACGATTGTTTTGTAGATCCCCATCGGATCTCCCGACGAGAGTGTGATGCCGGCTGATTCAATGGCGATGTCGGTACCGGTTCCGATTGCGATGCCCACGTCCGCCTGCGTGAGCGCGGGAGCATCGTTGATGCCGTCTCCCACCATTGCAACAATGCGCCCTTCGTTTTGGAGCTCTTTGACTTTCTTTGACTTCTGTTCCGGCAGTACCGATGCCAGAACGTTTGTAATGCCGACTTTTTGAGCAATCGCGTGGGCGGTTTTTTGGTTGTCACCGGTGATCATCCAGACGTCTATGCCCAGATGCTTCAGGTGCGCAACGGCTTGAGCGGCGCTTGGTTTAAGCGCATCGGCAACGCCGATAACCGCAAGGACTGCTTTTCCATCCGCTAACACAAGAGCGGTCTTACCTTCGTCGCTCAATGCGTCAATGTCTTTTTCGGTTTCTGCAGAAACCCTGATGCCTGCGTCGGATACTATCTTTCTGCTGCCGAAGATGTATGTCTTCCCCCCGATAGTTCCGCCGATTCCTTTTCCCGTAATCACCTTAAAAGCGCTGACCGGAAGCAGTGCGATGTTCTTTTCCTTTGCACGCTCCGTCACCGCTCTATCCAGCGGGTGAGTGGTGTTCGCTCCCAAACTTGCGGCAATCTGCAGGATGTCGTCTGCGGTGGACGACGTGCCGCCGGCAATCCGTATGTCGGTGACGGTCGGTCTTCCTTGAGTGATGGTTCCGGTCTTATCAAGCACCACCGTGTGCGTCTTGCCGGCAGTTTCCAGCGCTTGCGCGTTGCGAATGATGATTCCCGCTTCTGCACCTCGTCCCGTGCCGGTAACGACTGCAATAGGTGTCGCGAGCCCCAACGCGCATGGGCAGGCGACCACCATCACCGCAACCGCATTGATGAGCGCAAGCGAGAGGCGCGGCTGTGGTCCGACGAGCAGCCACGCGACAAACGTCGCCGAGGCGATAACGAGAACAACGGGGACAAAGTATCCGGTGATTTTGTCTGCGAGCCGCTGGATGGGCGCTTTGGAACTCTGCGCTTCTTGTACAATGCGAACAATGTGAGCAAGGAACGTATCCGTACCGACCTTTTCCGCCTTCATCCAAAACAATCCGCTGGTGTTGATGGTGGAGCCGACGACTTTATCGTTCTGTTTTTTCTCTATTGGCAGTGACTCTCCCGTTACCATCGACTCGTCAAGAAAAGCGCTTCCTCTGATAATCGCGCCGTCTACCGGAACTTTCTCCCCTTGTTTTACCAGCAGAATGTCTCCCGCGCGGACCTGTTCTATCGGCACATCTTCATATTCTTTTAGTTCGCCGCCGGATGTCTGATGCTTGGTGTTTGATTCTTTTATGCGGTGCGCCGTGGTTGCCTGAAGTTTAAGAAGTTTTGTAATCGCTTCCGATGCCGACCCCTTTGCTTTCGCTTCCAGGTATTTTCCAAGGACAATAAAAGTTGTCACGACCACCGCGACGTCAAAGTACGTTCCGGACTGCGCCAGAAGCTTTCCCTGCCACTGCGGGACCAGCGATGCAAGCGCAGTTGCGGCGCTGAAAAAATATGCCGCGCCGGTTCCCAGCGCCACCAAACTGTCCATGCCGGGGCGCAGACGTTTGAATTCAAAGTACATTCCTCTCCAGAATTGTCTTCCTACCCAGAACTCTACTGTCGCTGCAAGCACGATCACCGCGAGCAGTGCGGGTACTCGCGGCATCCATACAGCAGAGTCGCCGCCAAACGTCCAGAGTAGCGTGATGACGGAAACGGCGATTCCGATTTGCAGCTTACGCCCGAGTGCTTTGATTTCCTTGTCGCTCTCCATTTTTGCATGATCATGTCCTTCCATTTTCCCTTGGTCGTGCGGCGCGGGCGCGTGGTGTTCGTGTTGCTGCGGCACATGCTCCGCGGGCGTTGCGCGGTATCCGGTTTCCTCCACCGCGTCAGCGATCTGTTTGTCGCCAATATCTCCGTCCGCCTCGACGAACAGTTTCTCGGACGCAACGTTCACCGACGCGCTCTTCACGCCGCTTACCGCGCGCACCGCCATTTCAATCGCGGCTGCGCACGACGCGCAGTCCATTCCTTTTATAGCAAATATCTTCTTCATAACGCATCACTTGTACTCTAGATACACGCGATACATTCCTATCCCATGAAGCACAATACCCGCGATGATCAGCCATATGGCGTAGGGTTGCAGAGACGCTGCAAATGCGATCCCGATGCCGAATCCAAGTACTCCTGCGCCATACGCCCAAAGACGCAGTGAGATTCGCTGGGAGCGGGGGAGTTCCTTCCACATATATGTGTTCAGATTAATTTTAGAAAAATACTTTCGCCAGCGCCCATATAATTAACCCGCCCATCATAATCCAGCACCCCCAGTGGAGAAGCGCGTCCCAAGAGGATGCTTTCTTCTCCTCATGCTCTCCCGCAGGTGTCTGGCGAGATTGGTGTTGATGATGACCGTTGTGGTGATTTCCGCAGCAGTGCATATGTCAGCATGTATTTTGTTTAGCCGACGTTTGTGTCATTTGAAGAGAGTGCGAAGAATATCTACGGCGGACTGGCTGACGCTCTTAAGCCACTCGGCAAAATTCTGCTGCCACACCGGTGCCCACCATTCGTTTCCCGTCGCACCGAGATAGAACAGCATGATGCCGACCGCGATAAATACCGCCCCGGCAACGTATTTGAATGCGGCGCCGTACCGGCGGACTGCCTGCATGCGCGACACCGCCATCTTGTCCCACAGAACCGCAATGAGAAGCAGCGGCACCGCCATACCAAGAACATAGAACAAGCTCACCACGGTCGCGCGCGCAAAACTCCCCGAGAGCACCGCCAAGGTTACGCTTCCCGCAAGCACCGGCGCGCAGCAGGCGCTGGCAATGCCGGAAAAAATTCCCAACGTAAGCGCGCCGCCCCAGCCCAACCCTTCATCCATGCGGGGCGTTTTGAGGCGAGGCATCGGCATCTTGATTCCAAAGAGCACTGCAAGACCCGCGAGCATAATCATCACGCCGCCAAAGATGTAAAGCTGCCGGTGGTAGACGTGAAAAATCTCGGCAAGCAATCCCGCTCCCAGCGTAATGGGGACAAGCACCAGTGCAAGACCCAAAGAAAATACCCCCGTCATCGCCAGCACTTTTGTGGTTTGCTTGAAGATGGAGCCGATATAAAGCGGCAGCAGAACCGTCACGCAACAGGGTGCAAAAAGCGCCGCCACACCGCCCAAAAACGAACTGGAGATTAAAATAAGAAACATAAGCGAGAACGATAGACTGTTTTTTAAGCCTTAGAGCGAACAACTGCCGCTCTTGCTGCCGGCGGCCGGCTCCTGGGTCTTGAGCGCCGCCAGCGGGCGCGCGACGTTTTGAGAAAATCCTGAAGCGCTTGAAAAACGCGCGTCCAGTATTTCTTGCGGATTGACATCTTTCCAGTTTCTTCCTTCTATGCGGGCGAAGTACTGCGCGATTTGCTCGTAAGTATCGGGAAACCATACGCGATTGAACTGAAGCGCCAGTGTGTACAGCGCGTCGTCGGAAAGCCCTTGTGCGACGCCCAGCGACAGCACTCCCAGCATCGCCATGCCGTGGTTACAATCGGCAAATCGCGCATGATTGTTGCAGCAGGAGCGGTAGATTGTGGCCGCGATGTCGGCAACGCGCCGCTGCTGTTCGTCGGAGAGGTTCAGGATGTTATGTTTGGAAAAATGGACCGTCGCATCGCCGGCGCTTATTGCCCACCCACCCGTCGAGGCAAGCACTCCCAATCGCTCTTCTTGCTGTAATGTCGCCAGTTCGCCAAGATATTTGTTTTCCTGCGCAAGCCCGAGTCCCCACAGCAAATTGAGCGTGAATTGATCGTCCTCTCCTGTATAGATGGGCGTGGTGCGCGTGTCGCTCGAGAGCAGTGTTTCCTGTGCTGAAGAGAGGGGAGTGATGGCGCGGTAGCGCTTTATGTCGATAACGCCGGTCTTTATAAGCGTTCGGGGAAAATCGGCGAATGTAATCCCCGTGTTGGTGCGCGCGATGTCGGAAGCGCTGTCCTGCAGTACGCGATTTGAGACATTTGTTTTGACGAGTGATCGCTCTGCGCTATCGCGTATCTGCAGTGCGTCAAGTCCCCAGCCGATGACCGCAAGAGTCATGAGGAGCAAAAAGGCAAGAAAGTAAGTTTGGAGTTTGTTCATGACGATGTTGGCATGAGTGTATACGTCAACAGAGACGGCGCAGACGACAACTTGCAAATTCGCGCATTGTTTATCCTGCGCGCCGCCTTATAACGCGACGTTTGCCGTGAAAGCAAGATTGACTATTGGTTGTTCCTTTGAATTGGTGGAAAGATAGATGGTGCGCGAAACGGATCCTGCGCCCGCCGGACCGTGGGCAGCAGGATCAAACACCGCTTTCACAGTCATGCGCTCGCCGGGTTGCACCGTTACATTCGCTTTCCTCTGAATGTTGTGCCCGCCCATGCCAAAAGGGCCGAGATTGTGGTCTTGGTGGCTTACAAATGCCGTGGTGCACATGCAGGACGTGGAAACTTCTTCAATCGTGACAGGTTCGCCGCTCTTGTTTTCCAGTGCAAATTCGTACGTCACATTCCCGCCATTCATAGAAATGGTTCCAAAGTCATAATCGGCGCGGTCTGCTTCAAGACGCCCTTGGCTGGATGCCGGTGCGGACAAGGAGAAATAAATCCCGGTGCCGACTAGTACAACCGCAACTGCGACAAAGACATATATTTTCTTCATATTGCCGGTCGTTAGTTGTTGGTCGTCGGTTATTTATTGTACATCTTCACCACTTGCGACAACTCTTTGATCATCTCCTTGACTTTTTTATCACTCCTTAGATTACGCGGGTTTTTGAAGCAGGTGTTGAGATGATTCTGGAGCATCGTCTGGTGCGCCGATTTCAGAAGGCCGATCGCCGCCAGATTCTGCTGCATAATGTCAACGCAGTATGCTCCTTTTTCCGTCATCTGAATCAGTTTCGCGATTTGCCCCTGCGCTTTTTTGAATGCGACCAGAGCTTTTTTTCGTTCGTGTGCCATATGGGGGAGTGAATAATGATATGCTGCCCCCTCGGTGCTGAACCTGCACCATAGGTATAGGTATATTATCGGGATGGAATGGGAAAGTCAAGCTTGGAAAGTGTGGATAAACAAAACGGCCCGGACCCTTATGGGGCCGAGCCGGACAGCGTGCTATGGATCAGGCGCGGTATTCCTTTGCCTGTATCCGAAAGAGCCTGGCATACGTGCCGTCGAGCTGCATCAGCTCGCGGTGCGTGCCGACTTCCGTCGCTGAACCGTTCTCGAGAACGCAGATGCGATCCGCTCGCCGCACCGTTGAAAACCGATGGGAGATGAGAAGCAGCGTGCGGTCTGCCTTTCTGGCATTCAACTGGGTGAAAATGTTCGCTTCGGATTCGGCGTCGATGGAGGAAGTCGGCTCGTCGAGGATGAGCATGCGCGGGTCGCGATAGAATGCCCGTGCCAGCGCAAGCTTCTGGCGTTCTCCCTCGGAGAGATCAACGCCTCCGGTGAACCACTTTCCCAATTGCTGGCCGTACTGGTGTTTCAGCCGCTGGATGAAGCTGTCTGCCTCACTGGCTTGTGAGGCCTCCAGCACCTTCGCGAGTTTAACGCGTCCGTTTGAGCGGCCCAGCGCAATGACATCCTTGACCAGGAAGTTGTAACTCGAGTAGTCCTGGAAAAGGACTCCCAGAATCCCGTACCACTCCTCGGGATCAATGTCCCGAAGGTCGGTGCCGTTGATAAGCACCCGCCCTTCCGTTGGGTCGTAGAAGCGGCAGATGAGCTTCACTACCGTCGTCTTTCCTGACCCGTTGGCACCCACGAGCGCCATCTTCTCTCCGATCTCGATAGCGAGTGAGAGATTCTTGAGCGCCGGCACCTCGGAATCCGGATAGAGAAACGAGACGTTCTCGAAGGTAATCGCGGGTGGGCGGGAGGTTTCGATGTGAATGGGGTGAAGCGGGAGAGCAATGAGACGCGGTGTATCGAGCACCTTAAAGATGTCGTTTACGAACAGCCCCATCTCGTACTGCCGGGCTACACTCAGGAAGAATCCCGCCGTCGATCCGCTGAAGTTGCTCATTGATGCAAGCAGGAACGTCAGCGTGCCGATCTGCAAAGATCCTTTGATGACTTCTGTCATGAGGAACCCGAAACAGATTCCCAGCGTTGCTTCCGACAGCAGACGCGCGCCCAACTCCAATCGCAACTTCTTTTCTTCGGTGCGCTCCTGTTTTTTGTTGAAGGAGCGCATCAGGCCCCTGGCAAGGTCGTGAAACCTCTCGACGTTCTGGAAGAGTTTGAGCTCCGCAACCCCCGGGACCCAGAAGAAGTGTCGCCTTAAGTCAAAGAACTTTCGGCGGTCTTCCGCGCCGGAGTCAAAGATGCCCCAGACATCCTTGCCGTACTTGAGGCCAACGATGAAGCGCGGGATGAGCCCTCCCAGTATCAACAGGAACAGAAGAGGGTACGATCCGATGATGATGGCCGAGGCAACCATAACTCCGACGACGTTCTGGAGGTTTGCAAACTGCATCTCCAGAAGGTTTGACATCGGAAAGGTGCCTCGCTCGGTCGCGTTGTTGAGAAGGTCGTTGAACTTCGGGTCATCGTACCGGGCGATGTCGAGTTCTCCTTTCTTTTTCAGAAAGGTAAGCTCGAACTTCTCGCTCATGCGGATCCAGAATCGTTTGGTCTGAAACTCGTTGGCGCTGTAGATGAGGCCGGAAGCTATCATCGCGGCGATGGCGACTGCCAGCAGCGCGATGATTACCGGCGATACCTTTCCGATTCCCGCGTTCTCAATGAGATTGTTGATGAGAAGCGCGATCGTTCCCGACTGCACGAAAGGCATTGCTGCGATGAACAGCGAAGATGCAGCGAGGCCGATAACCAAACCTCGCTCGTTGTGCCACGCGGCTGTGAGCAGCCGGCGGATGTTGCGCGCAAGAACGGGTACGACAGCGAAGCTTAAACTCCGATCCTTTTCCATCGGCTTCTCCCTTCTCTTTTTTGTTTTTAACTCTCTATTGGTTATGTCAAAGTTCGTGAGCCGAAACTATAGCATAAAATCTATTTTAGGTCAAGAGGCAATGCGGTTGAAACTGCACCGGCAAAACAGTCGGCGCCGGTGCAGCAGCAATCACTGCGTCACATATAGCGCTATGGCGCGGCGTAGGCGGAAGGCAAGAGCGACGTTCCGTTGCTGACGATCTCGTACGTGATCCGAGAAACCTCTCGGATAAAAGCGCTCAAAGAAGAAAACTCCCTGCCGCGCGTCATCACGCACAAAAGATAAGGCGATGTCGGATGATACACGATGCCGCAGTCGTGCAGCTGCCGCATGCCAGTGGCGGGGTCATACCGCTCTCCGAACTTGTGTGCCACGGGTGTCGATTCGGGGACACCCCCGCGCAATCCTTCCTTATACGTTGTTTCTGTGAGCAATTTCAGAGCCCATTCGGAGAGATCCCGCCGCAGGTACGAGGCGTTGTACAAGACGCGGAAAAACGACGCATAGCGCTTCACCGAGATGGAATCTTCGGCTGCAGTAAGGTCGGGGAGGGGGAGTCCGAGGTCCGTGTATACCTGATTGATAACGCCGAACGGCGCCTGCTTCAGCAGCACATTTTTCGCATCGTTGTCGGAATAGATAATCATCTGGCGAAGAAGTTCTTCAATGGTATACGTATTGCCGACAACAAGCTGCTGCTGGGGCGCGATGTTTTGGGTAACGGGTAACGGCGGCGGCTCGAACACAACACGCTCCGAAAGGTGGGCAGAGTCCACTTCTTCCATTTTAAGGTACGCGATTAACACCGGCACTTTCACCAAGCTGGCGAGAGTAAAGTTCTGGCGCTCATTAATACCGGTCCACGGGCCGTTGTTAAGGTCTCTGAAATATACTGCGACTTCGCTGATAGTGCCTTTTTTGGTTTCGTCGTCGATAAGCCCAACCAGTTTCTTTTTGAGAAGCATCGCCACTCCCTCGGGTATTTCGCGCGTCGTTTCAAAGTCAACGAGGGGGTTGGTGAATCCGCGCTGGCCCTGTTCATGAATCTCGCGAATCGAGAAGATCTCTTTGGTTTTGAGTATCGGGATTCCCCATATTCCTCCGGCCAGTCCGAGCGCGAAAGCGCCGGCGCCGACAACGAACAATTGCGTCTTTCTGGTCATAGCGATACCGACAGTATATCAGGTGTATCGGGAGGTGTCAGATTGCGAACGGTTACGATACGCTTCAACGCTAAACCGCTCCGTGAGTTTTGGTCCGGATGCGGTCAGTGTGTATCGTCCGCACATAATATGGCTGCTCGAGGCCCTCAGTTGTTTTTACGAAATATAAGCAAGAATCACTCTGATCGCAAAGAAGATGAAAAACGCCGAGATGCATACCATCATGACATTGGTAAACCATGAAGGGCGCAGGGGCTTGGGCAGGCGCGTGTTGTTCAGATACACCAGAAACGGCGTGTAGATTGCCATCGTCAGTCCCCCTAGCACTCCCGATATCACCAGAAGCGTGAGCGGCTCTCTGAGGGGCACAAGAACCGCACCGATGACCACCACGGCGACGATTATTCCGTAATAGAGACGGCTTAGGGGAATGTTTTTTGCCCAGCGCCACAGAAGCGATGGTTCACCGATATGAGAATTGGTGTACACGATATCGCTGACCATGCGCGTCAGCGCGTCAATCACCGTCCACATAACCGAAAAGAGCATCAAAAACGCCATCGCAAGAAACAGTTTGAAACCGAATGCGCCCCACTGCTGGCCGAAAATATGCGCCTGCACCACTGCAATCTCAAGCCCCTCCGGCACCAGTCCCAGCGGCGAAAGCACCGCGTACGCGTTGACACTTAAGAGAAAGAGCGTCACAAATCCCAGCAGCCAGAAAATAATTCCCTGGTCGATGCGAACATAGCGCATCCATCCTTTCCACCGCTTGAGGTTTTCGGGGTCGGTTTCGTCAAACGCATATCCGGTTGCCTCAACCGCCTCGTCTTTTCCGGTTATGGGATTGACGATGCGTCCCATGTAGGCGCCCATACCCGCCTGTTTGTCGCGGTACCATAAGGAGACGCACAAGTTCAACATCCCGCCGGCTCCCGCAAACACCACCGCTCCCAGCAGCGTGTTGATGTCGATGCCCGAAGGAATGAATCCGAAGCTCAAAAGACCCGCGAGCGCCCTGCCGAGATCCGCAAGGTCAAGATTGAAAAAGCTGATGGCCACCAGCATCGCGAAAAACAGCGGTACGGTGATTTTCAGCGATTTCTCAAGTGTCCGGTAGGCAACTCTGCCGCTGAACGTAAGCACTAGCACCAGCGCCAATGTGATCCATGACCAGACGAGGTGCGTGCCGAATCCAAAAAGTTCCTTGAGCGTCGTTCCGATTGAACTTGCCCATCCCGGCCAGATGTATAAAAGAATTGCCGATATCAGCCAAAAGAGCGATGACCAGCGCACCACGCGCGCCGAGGAGGTGAAAAACCCCTCGCCGGTGGCCAGCGCATGTCGTGCAACCTCCTGGTTCAGAAAGTACTGAAATGTGATTCCCAAAAACGCCAGCCACAAAATTCCCAACCCGTGCGTGGTGACAAGATGGGGCCATAAAATCAGCTCACCAGTGCCGATGGCAAGCCCCATAACGACAACGCCCACGCCTAACGCCTTTTTCCATGATGGCGGCGCGGGCAGCTCTCGCTTCTCAAGAGGCGGAAATGTATCCATAAAACGATGGGAAAATTATATCATATCATGCGACCGTACCGCTGGCCGGGCTTTTTCGGTTGGACAATCAACGGCGGTCTATGGTAGTATTGCGATAGCTTACGGGGAAGGAGGTGTCGCGATGCGGGTAACCGTACGCTGGATGCTGCGGGCAGTCGCGCACTGCTCGGAAGGATGCTGTACCATGGGCGATGGCTATGCCATCGCCCGTTTCTCATATGCTGTCGGAGCGACTAACAATCACGCGAAAACAGCCTCGGCGTTCGTCGGGACTGTTTTCTATAAGTAAGGGCTTGCGGATGTTCCGCAAGCCCTGTGTGCTTTCTCCTAGCGAGAGATGATGTGCCTGGCGATGTTGCAGTAGTTGAGGTCCTTCGTTGACACCACGATGGGGTTGAGCATGGCCAGCTCCCTGGCCAGCGTGCGGGTCTTTCCCCAGCTGGAGACGGCACGGACCGTCACCGTTTCACCGTCAACTGCGAGAACGATGTACGTTTCGTCGTCCGTTATGAGGATGTCACCCTCGCCGAGTGCGGTTATCGCCGTGTCCGTTGTCTGACGTCCGGACTCGCGCGCCGACGTTATGGTTGCGAAGGCCCAAAAGACCCCGACGACAAACGCTACCACTACCGCTACAGCACCCAGCACCTTCACGGAGTCGCTACGCTCCATCATCCACCTCCCTTTCTTTCAGAATTTCAAAGAGTGAACAGTGTACGTTATTATTCCCTTTCGTGTCAAGCGAAACCGCAGCAAAACTTAAATGAACTTGCTGTTACGGTGCGTTTAGTTAAGCATCCAAATTGTGTAGTTCAGATACGCGGCGAAACTCACCCAGAGAATGTAGGGCAAAAGCAAGTACGCCGCCGGCTTTGAAACTCTGTAAAAGACAACGATTGTCCAGACGATAGCGAGCCAGAGCAGGACAATGTCGACAAAGGCCCAAATTGGACTATGCAAACCGAAGAAAATAATTGACCAGATGGCATTAAGGAAGATCTGAACGCTGAACATACCAAGAACCGTTTTGACCTCTTTTTTCTCCCATCCGTGGCGCCAGATCAAAAAAGCAGCCACACCCATGAGTGCATAGAGCGTCGTCCACACGGGCCCAAACACCCAACCTGGGGGATTGAGTACCGGCTTTACGAGTCCGGCATACCAGTTTGGAATCGCGGAAACAGTAAAAAATGACCCCACAATCCCAGCCATTTCCGAGACTCCAATCGCGATTACTAATTTGGAAAAGTTATTGAGTTTCATAATGTTTCATCTCATATAATCATTCCCACATTCTGCAGAATGTGGGAATGTTATTGTGACATGCCGATGCGCTGGAACTTTTTGATAAACTGCACGAACAACTTCCCGTACGGAGATAGCGAATGCGCCACGCGCCTGCCCTTGTACCGCTTCTTGATCAGTCCGGCTTGCACCAGATATCTGGTATGTTGCGAGATCGTTTTGAAATTCGCTCCCAGCGACGTTGCAATCTCATCAACGGTGATTCCTTCCTCTTTTTCCACCAAGAGCAGAATTTCGATGCGGTGATGATTTGCCATTCCTTTGAAATGCCGCTGCATCTGCTCCGCCGTTTTTAGTTTCTGTGCCATACTTTCAGTATACCACACACCAAATCATTCTCACATTCTGCAGAATGTGAGAATGATTTGGTGGGAAGGGGGTGAGGGACTTCGGCTTTACTCGGTATACACTTGTCGAATCCACTCGTGGTGAGCTTGTCGAATCCAAGAACGGTGGAATGTTTATTTGGGGGGTTGAGTGGGGTTTATTTGTTTTTCGGAGGGACTAAAGCGGTGCTCCGCACTTAATTTCCAAACGGCATTTCTGACTCGCGACATACACCCTTCAAAATCGGAGATGATATCATCCTCCGGCAAGCGAATCACCATCCAGCCGTTCTTCTTGAGATAGGCGTCTTTGACTCTATCCTTTTTTTGCTGAAGCGACCCCGCGTGAGCTTTCTTGTTGTCGCACTCAACGGCGACGTTTCCTCTCTCGCAGAAAACCGCAAAATCGAGACAGTAGCGTCTTTTTCCTTTCGGACGATACTGGGGAACCGCTCTAATGCCGGCTCGCTTCAAACCGTCGGCGACCAGCCGCTCGGAGGGGACAACGCCGTACAGCTCCAGAATGTCCCGTGATTTCAGCAAGCGCTCAAGCGTGGTGAAGCCGAACGAGATACGGCGCGGCACGACGTTTCTGACGGGACGATCCAGTTTTCTGACGTCGCTCACGTACACCGTGATGTAATCCCATCCGGCGTGGGGATGAGCGGGTTCGTCGGGGAGCAGTTTGATTCGTTTTGCCTTTGAGCGCCGCACAACACGGCCATAGTATTCAATTTTCTTTCCTTCCCTCCCAAAAGCGGCCGGCTGATAGAGAGCAAGGTACTGAAACTTTCTCCGGGGAGCCCAGACAAGAGGCATCCGATACCAGCGCCGTCGAAGAAGGATGTCGCGATCCCTCCTGTTCCTGAGCACGCCCACCAAAACGGTATCGTTCTTTTGCTTATTCATATGCGTGAGAATTTTCACTGTATTCTCTATCTCCGCTAACCTGACCTGAAATCATTCCCACATTCTGCAGAATGTGGGAATGATTGTTGGGGGGCTATTTGGTGTCGAAGCCGATGGGGCGTTCGGGTTCTTGTGCCGATGTAACAGTCCCAAATCCCTCCTCGTATCTTTTGAGATTGTCCTGCAGTGCGGCTACGATTCTTTTCAGATGGCCGGGGCTTGTTATCACTCTGGAGACAAGCTGCCCCACCGGGGGATGAAGCAGCATGAAATCCAGAATAAATTCCTCTTTGGTATGAGACACCTGCATGGCATTGCTGTATGAACCCTTGAGAACACTGTCTTCCGCTTTCACCTGCATTCCCTTTTTCTCCGGTGCGTCGTTCATATATGTATGTGCTTATTTTTGACCTTTGTGTATCAACGGATTTTTACGGTGAGCATGATTTTATTATGGACTGCTTAACCCCAATTTTCACCGAGATGTTGCATGAGCATTTCGGACAGGCGAGCTTTTGGAATTAACTCTGTGTTGTTTACTTTAGCCAGAGCATGTGCTTCTCTGGTGAACTCAGAAGATGTAGATATTATCATTGATTTGTTGCAGTCATAGTATTTCATAGCTGCAACAACCTGCTGAACTGCTGCGTTTCCTGTCGACCAGTCACGATATGCTTTCGCTTGGATAAGAATCCGTTCGCCGCCTTTGTTTGCGATTAAGTCGCCGCCCTGATCACCCGATTTTCCAATCCACTCAACTTTATATCCTACAGCTTCAAGCAAACGGTACAGTAATTTTTCAAAGTCAGTCCCGCTCAAACTCGAAAACTTCTGCGGCGCTGTGCGGACACTTTCCCGGGTTAGTTGCTCTTCTTTTTCTTGTATATAGTGGCGGAGGACATCATAAACATCTTTTCGTTTTTCATCGTGTCGTAGAGAAACGCCTTTCTCTAATAGAATTTTTTCAAGATCGCTAATCCGTTCCCATTCAAACAGGTGATTTCTAAATTTCCATCCCTCGCCCTTCCTGCCTTCAAAACCAAATCTGCTTATGAAGTTTTTGACATAATCTTCCAGGCCTGCGCTGCATATATTCTCTACTATCCTCGTTAGATGTTGTCTCTTTCTCTTAATTTTCATCGTTCGCCACCCAAGGACAGCCGTCATAAGCAGAAGCACGAATACAACACCATAGATCAACCAACGCCAAAAATTTGCTCTGTTAGTAAAATATAAGGAAACAAGATAGAGGATGAAAAGACCAACGAGACCTTTAACCACATCCCAAAATTTGTCGTCTTCTACATATTGTCTTTTATAACGTCGTGTCATAGTTTGTTGCTTAATAGATTTATTTTACCCTAATTTTCATTGGCTAGGGGCATAAATTGGGGGGTTGTGGATAACTTTGACTTTTCCTCCAGATTGTCTATACTGACAATGTCTTTCGGTTAGCCATATAACTGAAAGGGTATAACATCCAAGAGCCGCCCTCCGCGAGGAGGGCGGCTTCTATTTCTGTTCTCTTTCTAACTCTGCCCTATGTTTCAATGTCTTACCCCAGATATTTTCAATATTCAAAATGTCAGTGTAACCATTCGCTCCAGTCCTTAGCTCCTGAGACACATTATTTCTCGAGGAAAAAATGAAGACTTTTTTCCCACGATTTTTTAAATAAGTTACAAGTGCCAAAAAATCAGAGTCACCGGTGAAAAACGCTGCCGTGTCATATTTGTCAAAATGATGGAGAGCGTCAATCGTAATTTCTACATCCATATTTCCCTTTTCTTCTATTGACTCACCATGCTCATTTACAACATTGATTCTCTTTAGCTCCTTCTTGATTACCACGAACCTCAAGCCCTTCTTCAAGAATGTAAAAAATTTATGTCTTCTATCCAAGCTATAGGATCTTGTGCCCTCTGCAGGGTATGCAGTGTAGTAAAAAACTTCGATTGCAGTTCCACCAAGTTCTTCTTTGACATATTTAATCACCTTTTCAAAGTCAATAAATTTACCCTTCGCTTTCAACGCTTCCCATAGGTTTGATGCATCAATAAACACATAAATTGTGTTTCTGCCTTGGTTCGAGACGTTGTTTTCCTCGCTCTTGGAAATCATAGAAATTCTTAATTTTCCGCAATTTTTATCTCCTTTTAACCAGCTGTAGTTTTAACAAAGACTGAAGCTGACACACTGCAAAATTATTTTCTGCTTAGATTCTTGGCAATTTCAGTAAGACTTTCCACTAGTTTTTCTGGAATAGTATATGTTTCATCGCTGATCTCGGCTCTAGCACACAAAACCTCAGTTGCCTTTTCTATAAATTTCGATTTTATAACCGTATCTTCTTCTGAGCCGATTATATTGTGGTAGGATTGTGCGATAACTTTTCTAGTCGCATAATCGGTGCTTAGTTTTGTGTAATAAGAGTATTGTTTGAGAGAAAAGACAAGAAACGTAACAAGTACCACGTCCGCGAAATAGTAACCAATGTTCTGGTACCAAATTTGATGATTTACAAACTGTGCAATAGCTATCGTTGCCAAAGCGACAATTCCAAAAGCTATTAATACTACTATAAACCATACCTTTACACCTTTTCTAAATTGACTCTCCTGCTCCGCGTAAGCTTCTGCTAACTTCTTTAACTCTCGTAAGTCTAGTTGCTTCTGTTTATCGTCAACTTGTCTCTCGAGATCATCGATTTGTATCTCGATGTTCTTGATATTACCTTCTAGTTGCTGTCTTTTCTCCTCATGCTGTCGTGTTAATTCACCCAAGGTTTGCTCGTTAGAACTTTTGAGTTCCTCAATCTCCGTTCTCGACCCTTCTTTCTGTGTCTCAAGCTGTGTTTTAAGAGAAGCGATTTCTTCTTCTAAACTGTTGATGGTCTTCTTCGGCATATGTTGGATAGTTACTAAAAACGCCAGGTTGCCCCGGCTTGATAGTTACAAAGTAGCTGCCACAGTCGGGGTTTTAACCCCATCAAGGTAATTATACCATATTTTCTGAATTATCTCAACTTGTTTCCCCCTAAATTCTTGAAAATCCTAAATCCTCTCCAACTGGATCAAGTTTTTCCTTATTAACCCTCGCCACCCCTATTTTAAGGCTATTTATAAATCCAACATATCCTATGTCATTAGGTGTGCGAGACGGTACGATGAGCTTATATTGACTACTGAACCTAAGTGAATTTTCATCTGCAAATCTTCGGACATCAAAGTACTCGTACTCGAGAAGTTGGGCAATGCCCTTTCTTGCTTGAGAGCGAAAGTTTTTGTTTTCAGTACTCTTAACATCGATCAGAAATGCCCGTTCCTTATTATGGGCAAAAAGATCTACGAAGCGACTCTGGCGTGTTTCATATCCTCGCTTTCGAAAAAGAGTGATTAGCTGCTGAAGAATCGTTGCATGGACACTCTCCGCCCTTTCTAAAAGATCGTTATTGCGTGCATATACAGTTCCCCGATCCCGAATAACTCTAGCCTTTACAGAATCAAACACCTGTAACGTGTCAGCATATCTGAGAGCCTCAGAGGCGCTTGTTATTTTTTCTGATGCTATTCTCTTTTCTGAAGTTTCAACTTTGTCAATTTCGATTTGCTCTGCAGTATAAAGATGTAATGGCTGTTTATCGTTAAGAATCCGCTCGGCGACTTCAAAGGATACAGACGAAAAGCTTCCCATTACTGGAAATCCAGTAGGTATAGCTACAATGTTCTTTAGAATAAGATCAATTAAATGTTTTGTCTCTTCAGTATCAGTTGCTTCCCATCGCTCGAGGGGTGGTAGTGAACTGAAAAGGTAAACCTCAGACAAGGGTATCAATAGAGGCCACTTGTTTATATTATGCTTAAGTTCGTAAAACCATAGTGGGCTAGACTTGCGCGAGAAATCCGGACCTATAACGCCTAGACCAATAACACCAGATCTAGCGTTGGGAAACTCAGAATTGGCAGTGCTATGAATAAAGAAAATATCGCCTGGTTGGATTTCTTCCCATCGTTCTAGATATTTCCCTTCTAGTCCCCAGGTCATGAACTTAATCGCTGTTAGCCAGTGCTCTGGAGGGCCAGTGAAGCGAAAGAATTTTTTAGCTGCGAGCGAGGGGGCAAAGTCCATGCTCTAGAGTTTGTTATATTTCGTATGTTTTCCTCTTGCTTTCTCGATGGGATACTTCTGGTCGTTTTTATCCAACTTTTTTTCCATGGCATTTCTTAAGTCGACACCTAGATTATCTGCGAGTTCAAAGAGATATAGAGCGACGTCGGCCAACTCTTCAGCAATTTCGCTCTTGTTTGTCCTGGCGTAGTCCTCAATTTCTTGTGGGGACTTCCACTGGAAATGTTCCAGAACCTCTGCGGCCTCGAGGAGCATTGAAAGTGCCATATCCTTATGGTTGTGAAACTGCATCCAATCCCGTTTATCGCGAAATTCTTTAATTTTTTCTGTAAGATCTTTTATATCAGACATAGAAATTACATTAATTTTTCCTTTTTGAGACTGGTAAATCCATTATTGCTGATGATAAGGTGGTCAAGCAGTTCGATGTCAAATATTCTTGAGGCTTCTTGGAGACGCCTTGTTAGCGCAATATCTTCAGGCGAAGGAGTTGGGTCTCCAGACGGATGGTTATGTGCGATTATTATCTGTGTAGCCGATGATTTAATCGCTTCCTTGAATACCTCTCTTGGATGAACAAGGTTTGTGTCGATCGTGCCGATTGAAACTGTATCCTCAAAGATTAGTTGGTTTCTCGAATTTAGATACAAGGCGACGAAGTGTTCTTTTTGTTCACGGCCGATAGAATCTTTTAAGTAGTCAGCTACTATCTGTGATGAATCCAGCGTGATTTTTTTAGGGATTCGTTCTTTAGATAAACATTTTGACACAGCTTGGAAGAGCTTGAGACCAAAATAGTTATTTCGTCCGATTCCTCTTATTTGTTGTAATTCTTCCGGTGACGCCTCGAGCGCACCTCGCAATCCTCCAAATCTTTCTATTACTTCCTTCGCTACAGATTTGCAATCCTTACGGGGAGTGCCTAGGGTCAAAAGAAGCTCCACTATTTCATAGTCTAAAAATCCGTCTAAATCTGACTGTAAAAACCGCTCCCGGAGACGTTTTCTATGTCCTTTGCCTTTATGTTCTTCCTTTTGTCTCTCATTCCTCGGCATGCCCCCATGTCTTTAAGATCTCAAACTCCTTCTTTTCAAGCTTTTTTATTCTACCTCCTCCTAAAGTGACTAACAACCAACCCTCCTCAACTCGAGGTTATGGACGGGCGTGGCGACTCACAACCGGACAAACGCTGCTCAAAAAACAGCCCCGCCTCGGCGGGGCTGTTTTGTCTCGTATCTATGCGGTGCGCTATGACAATTCCTCTTATTAAGCCGTAGCTTCAATGATTTTCTGGTCGATGAAAAATTTATTTCCCTTCACGTTCTCTCGAAGATAGTCGAGCACCTTGCTTTTATTTGCCTGATATTCTTGAGGATAAAAGTCAAAAGATATTCTAAGAATCTCATAAAGCTCATTAAGAGAATCGAAGGAAATATTCGATTGAGCAGTATATTCTCTTGTTTTTCTGTTTCTTAAAAGCTCCATAAGCTGGTCATAGGTGAACGCATATTCCGCGTTGATTGTCTTTGAGAATGCAATCTTAAGAGGTCCGTAGTCGGATTCTTTACCGTTCACCACAAAAAATATCCTGCCGTCGCTATTAAGGTGAGTGAACATTTTGTCCACCGCAGCTTTAGAATCTTTGAAATAATAAACGACATGGGACGCTATTATCACATCAAACTTCTTTGATAACTCGACGGTTTCCCAATCATCATTGATCAATCGAACCTTCTGTGGTAACTCATCGTCATAAGTGCGTCGCTCGACAATCGTATAATCCTGAAATAAAGAAGCGAGCCGTTGAGCAAAATATGGCGATAAACCAAGTCCAATTTCCAAACATGACTGGCGCGGCTTGCCCTGAATAAGATCTCCTATCTTTGTGACGAGCAGTTCCTTCTCGTTACTGTGAGCAACGAGGTTTTTATACCAATCCTCGTGAAATTTAACTATTCTGCTGTTCATGGCATCTCTTGCTCAATTTTCCCTTATTCTACCCTCTCCCGTCGTATTTTTAAACCGCTAAAACTCTTGTGAAAGTAGGCCCTTCGGCTCGCTCCCGCCTTTGCCAAAAAGCTACGGCGGGCAAGCAGGACAGGTCCTTCGACAAGCTCCCGCCTTCGTCCGCCTCAGGCGGACTACGGCGGGCAAGCAGGGCAGGTCTGGCAAAATAGCTCGCATGGTGTGCGGGTTATTTTTGTACGTCTCGTTTTTGTTTTGGAGGGGGGTATAATAAATAGGCAATGGAAGAATCTACCGCTCAAATCCCATCGGCACGGCGAGTGAGTGTGCGAAAAGCCTTCAAAGCGCTTTGGTTTGTGGTTATTGCGCTTACCGTAGTTGTTTTCTGGATAACATTCTACGACTCGTGGAGCACAGAGAGTGAGGCCGACAACCGCTACGCCCAACAAGGTTGCAACGTCGCGGGCATCGACATCCACGGGGACGTGGTAACGTATGCATTTGATTATGAAGAGGACTCCGAGCTGCCGATAGGAGCGCCTTCCGAGTACATTCTATACTCCATCAGGGAGGCGGAGAGGGCCGAAAATATCAAGGGAATTCTTGTCGACATTGACTCATATGGCGGATATCCGGTTGCGGCCCAGGAGATTGCCGATGCTCTCAAACGCGCCACAAAGCCCACCGTCGCGCTCATCCGTGAAAGAGGGGTATCAGCGGGATACTTCGCGGCGACCGGTGCGGACATAATCATCGCATCGGGACTCTCCGATGTGGGAGGCATCGGCGTGACTGCGTCGTATGTTGACGTCTCGAAATACAACACAAAAGAAGGATACACGTACAACGAGCTGCGCAGCGCTCCCTACAAAGACTATGGGGACCCCGACAAGCCGCTGACTGCCCAGGAACGCGCCCTCATGATGCGCGACATTGCGCTTATCCACGAAGCGTTTGTGAAGGCGGTCGCGGAGAACCGGAAACTTGACATAAAGGAAGTGGAAAAGCTTGCCGACGGCTCATCAATGCTTGGAAAGATGGCAATTGAGCATAAGCTCATCGACCGCATCGGGAGCTATCCGGAGGCGGAGGCATATCTTACGGAACAAATCGGCGAGAAGCCGGAGATTTGCTGGTAATAATTATAAGACAGGTTCCCTAATTGGGCCGAGCCCAACGGGCTATAGGCTAACTCCTCGATATACTCGGGGCAAGCCCTTCGATATAACTCAGGGTAAATAAATCTTTTATTTTCATGTTTGTTTCTCCTTATTGTCGATTTAGCTCTCGCTCAAGCATGGCCGGAAAATCGCGAATAACCGCCTGTTGATCAACCGGCAAGAAAACGCCGAGTTCACCGCGAAAGTCGACTCTTTTTGCGTCCGTAATAATCTCATCTTTTATTTCCACAAGCCGTTTTTTCTGATCAGCGGAAAGTATTCCTTTGCGCATAATAAAGTACAGATCATAAAAATCTCTGGGTTTTTTGCGCTCGCGAAGCGCGCTAAAAACCTTTTCTTCCACAAGCTCGTTTTGCGGCAGATGAATAACGGTATAGGTAGGAACAAAATTGTTCGCAACGCTGTCCACCTCGCCGATAACACCCCGGCCGTTTCGCGCCGAAATATTGATTCCCACGTCAACCGGCTGAAAATCTAAAAGTTTAAAAGTTGCCAATCCCAAATATCCGCCGCTTGTTTTATCCGATTTTTCTCCTATCTCAATGCGAATTCCCAATTGTTCAATTTTTGCCAGAACTTTCACAAACAAATCCTCAACGAATTTTTTCAAATCGTGTTGTGCGATTTCGAAGACGGAAAAATCCAAGTCCTCAGAAAAACGCGGGCTGCCGTACACAACACGCAGAGCTGTTCCGCCCTTAAAGAGCATTTTTTCCGCTTCGGGCAGTTTATATAACTCGCTCAAAAACACGTGCTGGAAATACTCCCGCACGATATTGGGGGAGACATCTGTTTGATATTGGGCTGCCAGTTTTTGTAGTGCCTCGCCGGAAATCATTTTAGTGTGGTTTTTATAATGCTTACTAATTTTTCATTGCCGAATAGTGAAGCGTAGCGCAAAGCTTTGGTTTGGTTTATTCTCTCTTTGTTGTAACGGGAAAGCGGTTTTAATCCGTCAAGCATGCGAAAGTAATTGGCGTCCACAAACGCTTTCTCCGGATCGGCAATCTGGAAACTGAATCCTTCTTGCTTTTCTATGATATAACCAGTAAACGCGCTTTTGATAATCCGGCGATAAGAAAATACTCTTCCCAATTTTTCAAACCGGCGCGTCGCTTTTGGCGTTATTGAAGTAATCTCATAAACATTTTCTGGAATCACGCGATGGTACGAAAGAGCAAATTGCAAAGAAATGTAAGATGGTTCGTAAAGTTTATTAGCAAGATAAAGATCAGGAATCTGTTCATCAGACAACTTGTAGATACCTCTTTTGACGCTTTGAATATAACCCTGTTTTTTTAGTCGGTGGATAAGAAAAGTTGTGGCTACTTTGGACCGACCCAAAAACCTCTGTACATCCAGAGGGGTAAAGAGTTTTATACCTTTTTTCTTAAATTGTCGCTCAAAATCTATCCATTTCATATAATTAGCACTTTATGCCAATTTACCAAAACGATACAAAAGGGTCAACGGGCGATTGCAAATAGCTTTGTTTTTGGCTTCCTTTTCCTCTCATTCTACCCCCTCCCATCGTGTTTTTAAACCGCTAAAACTTTCGCGGGAGCAGGGGAGTGACGTATGAAAAACGGCCCCCCGACGAATATCGAGGGACCGTTTTTGGACCCATTGTGGTTTAACCTCCATAATTTCTATTCTTTTTCTTTCTCAACCCCAAGCTCTTCTCTGAGCCGCTTAAAATAAGCTTCGCGCTCAGCTTCCAAGCTCGGGTGCCGGGGATCGTATTCCTGGCGAAATTCTTCTGCTCTGTCGCAAATTGCAGCCGGTCCCTCTTTTTGCGGGAGCAGTGCGACGGCGGCATCCCATTTTTCTTTCATCTTTCCTAAATCCGCAACATCCGGATAAAATCGCAACTGGGTGATAAGTTTATTGAGCGGCACCCCAAGCTCCGGACCCCTTAAAACCTGAACGCCGATTGCCTCAAGTTTCCGTTTTGTTTCTTCGTCGACGGTAAAATATCCGTCAATCGCCTGGAAGTCATTCCGGCTCCCGTAGAAGCCCGATGACGTTGTTCCATAGCCCTTCCTGTTCATTTCCAGAACGGCGTCTCTCATCTGCGGTTCAAGGTTTTCTTTGAACGCAGCCATGCGAAGTTCTTCTTCAGACGGTTTAGAGTCCTCGCGCAGACGCTTGTTCATTTCCTCCTCCATCCGGGCATGCACCGCTCCACGAAGTTCCGTTAAACGCTTCTGCAGTTCCGTTTCAGCCGTCTCGCTTACATCTCCGGGTTTCGGATTTTCCATACTCCACATACAGATTTCACGCAACGATTAAATAGTCCCTATTTTCCTCATTCTATTTCTCTCGTTGGCGTTTTCAAACAAGGGAAAACCAGCCCGGCGGGCAGAGTTATCCCCAAGGTGTTGAAGTTTTTCACCAATCTGTGCTATACTGGCAAGTACAAAAACCTGTATTCCGAACTGTCACCGGACGGTGGCGTGGCTGGGACACCCAGCATAGGAACGTGGTTGGGAGGAGTCCTTCGGGGCTCTTTTTTGTTACTGGAAGCACCACTCGTCTTCAATATGGCGCTTAATAATCCCGTGATACATATCAAAATCTGTTTTTGATTTATCGTAAAACCGATGGGTGCTGCCAGCAATCATATCAGCCATTTGAATCAAGACATTTCCTCTCGAGTCAACCAATTTGCAGTTTTTCATAATGCACCTTTCGCCCGAGTTCAGTTGCCGTCGGAGATAGCTCAAAAAGTTTTTGCGGAAAACACGATCGCCGCTGCCATCTATTTTTATTTTTGCATCAAGAATTGAGTTATTGCTGTGTTTGAGAATCATTTTTATAGCATAGCCATAGAAAGAACTTTTATTTGTCCTTAATTCGCTACTACGAATAAGTGTCTTGTCCATGACAAGACTTCTCACTCTAAATTTATAGGGATTGACCGTTTGGAGAAATTTTTGGCGCACGCTTTTAGACGATCTGAAAAACTTGAATTCCACATTGTCAGGAAAATTCAGCGAGCGCCGCAATTCTTTTATAGCAACCGCCGTTTTCTCAGCTTCTAAGTCATCGTTGAAAATAACCAAAGAAATTACAAAAAACCTGCTTGAGCCCCTATCAAGCTTAAATCCGGGGTCTCCTGAATCGTCGAGGAAAACGAGCATGAGTGGTTTTTGGCTTCTTTTCTTTTCCATTCTACCCCCTCCCATCGTGTTTTCAAACCGCTGAAACTCTTGTGAAAGCAGGGGAGTGATATAAAAAGAACGGCCGACATAAGCCAGCCGTTCTTTATGCGATATCTATGCGGTGCGCCGCGAAGGTATTTTCCGCAGCGCTTCTGATAAATGTCTCAGCTGAGGGGAGATAGAAGGCCTATGCAAAGAACAACGGAAAAAGCCGTGCCCAGAGGAACAGTTTTTGAGCAATACAGGCTACTGTGCAACGGGTGTTGATGTTGATATCGCTTCTTGCGTTGCCAGTTCGTTAATCTTAGTTCTCGTTTTGGGCCCCACTACTCCCGCGGGTTCTATACCGCTCTTTTCTTGGAATCGCTTCACCGCTGATTCGGTCAGCGAGCCGTAGTAGCCGGTCACGTATCCTTCGGGGTAAATCTCCGGGGTTTGTTTAAGGAACTGCTGCAGTCGTTTTACATCGTCTCCCGATGATCCTCGCGCAAGATTAAGATTGTCTTTAAGCACGTACGCAAACGGAGGCCCTGATTCAGCCGGACACATGTAGTACGATTCTGAGACAGCACAGTATGGATTGTAGTAGATGTCGTACGACGCTCCTTTGTTTGATGGTATTGCGGGCGTGGCGGGAGTTGCCGGCGTTGCAGGAGTACCGGTCCCTGGAGATGGTTGGGCGGGCACCGCTGGCTGTGCAGGAGTAGCTTGGGAGAGCAACAACTGTATCGCCGCGTACACCGAGGCCAACTGTGTTTGTGCCTGCTGGATCTTTTCCAGGAGTTGTTGGAACGTCTGGTTGTCTGTTTGAACAGCGAGAGCAGCACGCGGGCTGGCGACAACAACTGTCAGCACGAGCACAAGAATGATCTGTATAATGCGTGTAGGCATGAAAATTGTTCTGTGAAAGTATCCCTCCTCGACCTTTAGAGTTATTGTATCACCTTGCATCTTCACTCGGTTGTTTTTCCGTCAAAGTGGTCGGCGGTGTCGGCAAGCGCGTCCTGTTTGGTCGCGTGCACGATGCCGTCTGTGTGTTCGGGAGGGGAGTAGATGGTGTAGAGCTTGAGCTCCAAGTCCGACGACATGTTGATGACGTTGTGTTTCGTGCCTGCGGGAATGACGATGGCGGTTCCGTCTTCAATCGCGCGCTCAACGCCGTCCAAAATCGCCCTGCCCATGCCTTTCTCAACGCGGATGAACTGGTCAAGATGATGCACCTCCTCGCCGATCTCTTCGCCGGGCTTCAGCGACATCAGAACCAGCTGGCTGTTTTTGGCGGTGTACAGAACCGTGCGGAAATTTGAATTTTCCAGCGCCGCTTTCTCTATATTATCCACGTATCCTTTCATAGTGCGTTTGTAATGTTTCGTTACTGCTCGTTGTCGACGGCAACAAGCGTTATGACCGTGATTTCGGGAACGTTGCCGGTTCTCATCGGAGGACCCCACGTCCCGGCGCCGCTTGTCGTGTAAAGCGTGTAAGCTCCTTGGGTATGCAGGCCGTACTCATACTTTTTATACACCAGGCGCGCGATATATTCAAAGGGAAAGAGCTGGCCTCTGTGCGTGTGTCCGGAGAGCTGGAGGTTCACCCCGCTGTTTTTAACGTCTTTTATATAACCCGGCGTGTGGTGAAGAAGAATTGTAGGATATCCCTGAAATTCCTTTTGAAGCGACTTAAGAACGGCGGCAATATCTTTGCGCTTGCCCTGTTCTGGGTAGCCGATACCGACCACTTTCAGCCCGTCCACATCGGCCACCGCATCGTCGAGAATGTTCACCACACCCGTCTTTTTGAGAGCCGCAAACGCATCTTCGACTCCCAGGTACGTTTCGTGGTTTCCGGTGACGAAAAAGATACCCTTGGGCGCCTCGATGTTTTTGAGCGGGCTGACCAACGACTCCAGATTGACGTTAATGCCGTCAAACAGATCTCCGGTGATGACAACCATATCGGGCCGGGCGGAATTCACCTTTTCAATGATGTTGCTGATGAAGCTTTCTCTGTGCACGAACCCCAGGTGCGCATCGGAAATCTGCACGATGCGCTTGTTTTCCCACTGCGCGGGGAGGTTGGGGATGCCGACGGTTATGGTTTTGACGACCGGGTGGTATGCGTTCCAGACGCCGTACAGCGAAACGCCCAAAGCCAGCACACACAGCGCCGCGCCAAGATACGTCGTGTTGATATGAATCCCCGCCGCCTGTCCCAGTTTGGCAATCAGCAGTGCGGCCAGAAGCGCCATCAGGAGGTTTGCCAACAGGCCCAGCCAGAAGCCGGAGGCGAAATAAAAAGCGCGGGTGAGGGAGTCTTCATACCATCGCGCAAGCAGCGATGCGAGAATGAAGCTGACGGCCAAAAACGCGATCACCGCCAGCAGGATGCGCTGGTGTGCTATGTCGGTTATGGAGAAAAGACGAATCGCCGTGACGTACACGAGGTAATGAACCCCGAATAGTACGACGACTACAACCAAAAGGAATAGTATCATCTGCACGAAGGACATAAGATGGTTATGATTCGACGCGGCGGCTAGTTTCTTTTTTGTATGCGAAGTAGGAGTACGCGAACGTGTAAATTGCGACCGCGAGAGCCGGCACGAGGATAAGATAGAGCGCCCAGGAGGGGATAATGATTCCCGCAAGCGCGATTACGCCGGCGATTTTGAACAGCGTGCCACCGATGCGGTGCGTTTTGTCCCACACCACGTCGCTGCTTAAGGTCCAGGGCGTTCTGATGCCGATAAACCAGTTCCGCTTGGCGTTTTGGGTCAGGATGCCGGCGTAGTAGAAGAGCAAGCCGAACGCCGGTACCAGAAGCAAAACGAAATTGAACCTGTACCCGAGGTTCCAGGCGATGGTGAGAAAATGGAGATAGAGCAGAAAAGTCATAATGAGCACGATAAACCAGTCAAAGTATTTTCTGAACTTTCCGATGTTTTCCTTCATCGGATCTATTGTGGGGATGAGGATGAAAAGCAAAAACATCGCTATGGAAATCATCGGCATCAGAAACAATCCCCAGAACTTGGGGATGTAACCGTCAACCTGCCCTTGGGCGTTCCAGTGAGAAGCAACCCGTTCGCCCATGCGGGGGTAGCCGTACATACTGGCGGCAAGGGAGATTGCAATGATTGCTATGACTGCCCAGTAGCTTGTGCGCATAAATTGATAGTTGCTGCGGTGTGAGCTATACGCCTCTCAGCAGCAGAAACACGATGATACCGACGATGAAAATAAGCAGGAACGAAAGCGTCAGGAAGAGGAGCCCGAGACCTTCCACTTTTCTGTCTTGCAGGTAGAGGATAACGGGTTTTGCGAATACCAGCGATCCCGTCACCGCGGCGGAGAACACCAGAAGCAGGAGCATCAGTATCGGTCCCCAAACGGTCGGCATTTTGCCGAACAAATACTCCCCGTTGGTGATGATCCAGGAAATCGCCGCCACGTACGCGAGCACTCCAGCCGCCTGCGCAAGTCCGATGAGAATAAGTTTTTTGTTCATATCTTTATTATGCAACAGATTTATCGAAAGCAAAAGCCGCGGGGGAGCCGCGGCCGGGGAAGGTTCACTTCTTAAAGAACTGCGCCATCTTCTTGATCGCCTCGATTTCAGCTTCACTGCCGGGGAGCGACAAGCCGTAGATCTCCCAAACCTGTTTTAGTTTCAACGTAGTGCTTTTCAGCTTCTTGAGACACAACTCGTTGAGCATTTCCTCGGCTTTAGTCCTGGCTTCACTGCCAGGGAGCAATGAGCCATGGATTCTCCATGCTTGTTTCAGGGTCAGAGGTTTTCCCAGTCTCTTGAGGCAGAGTTCGTTGATCTTCTCCTCGGCTCTGATTCCGATATCGCTGCCGGGAGGGAAGGAGTGATGAACTTCCTGTGCCCGTTCCAGCGTCAGATCAGGATCCTCCAGTTCTATGAGACACAGCTCGTTGAGCATTCCCTCGGCTTTGGCTCTGGCTTCACTGCCGGTGAGCGACAGGTAGAAGATTTTTCGTACGCGTTTCAGAGTCGGTGCGGGTTTCTCCAGTTCCTTGAGGCACAGCTCGTTGAGCCTTTCTCTGGCCTTGATTTTGGTGTTGTCGTCGCAGAGTGGAGAGTCATGAATCTCCCGCGCGCGTTCCGGTGTTAGGTCAGAATCCTTATCCAGTTCTGCGTGATACAGCTGGTTGATTCTCTCCTTTGCTTTGATTTTAACCTCGCTGTCGGGGAATGCGGAATGATAGATATTCAACGCATGTTTCAGCGTCGGAGCAGAGCTCTCCAGCTCTGTGAGATACTTCCGGTTGATCTTCTCCTTTGCCTTAGTTTGCACCTCGCTGCCGTGGGGCGATGTGTCATGGATCTCCCGCGCGCGTTCCAGCGTCAGAGCAGGATCCTCCAGTTCCGTGAGGCGCTTGTCCTTGGGAAGCTGAATCTCCAGCACTTCCGCGATCTTGACGATAGGGATACCCGTTTCACGACTCATCCGTTCCAGGTCGACTTCACTCATCTGGCCCTCCCCTTCCTTTGATTGGAGTTCAGAAAAACAAATTCGGTGCTGGCGGTATGATGCTATGTAATAGATATGAAGTCAAACGTTTGCTCCATACCCTGAACGAAATCTGATCTGACGAGTTGCCCGCCGCCTGCGGCGGCGGGCAGAACCGGACCCGACGGCTCGCGGGTAAAAAGGCCCTCTTTCGTTAAAACTACGGACGGGTAAAAAAGGGGTTTTAGGGGGGAGGAATCCATTCGGCTACGCTCAGGACAAGTTTTTTGCCCGCCTTCGCTCAGAATTCGACTTTTGCGACGTCTTCGTTTGGAACTCCTTCGCACATTGATTTTTTCCAGCAATCGTATATAGTTGTCCGGTAAGTTCTTCTTCTTTCCTTGCCTGGGAGGCATTGGCGAGCGTAAGCTTGAAAGTGAAAAGATTGGTCGGCTTACTCAATTATCAACTAAACGTAAGGAAAATATGTCAAAGAAACTTTATGTCGGCGGTTTGTCTTATGACACAACCGACGATTCGCTTAAGGCGAAATTTTCCGAAGCTGGCAGTGTCGCTTCAGCAAGCGTTGTAATGGACAAGATGGCCGGCCGCTCGCGCGGTTTCGGCTTCGTCGAGTTTGTGAACGATGCGGATGCTGACAAGGCAATCGAAATGTTTAACGATAAAGATTTTGAAGGCCGGAAGATTACAGTGAATGTTGCCCGCCCGAAAGAGGATCGTCCTCGTGATGGCGGCGGCTTCGGTGGCCGGGGCGGTTTCAGCGGTGGCCGAGACGGTCGCTGGTAAACGAGAGGTTAATTCTCAAACCAAAAAGCACCCACAGCGGGTGTTTTTTGGTTTTTGCTCCCTTGCTGGACGCGTTTAGAACTATGGATTGGGTATTAATAAAACAAGAGTTGGAAAGTTTAAGTTTTGCATAGATGCAAAATGAAAAGAGAGCTGGTCAGGCTCTCATTGTTTTATGACCGGATGTGCTTGGTTTAAGAGTGCGCAAAGGGCTTGCACACTCTCGCTTTCAGATCCAGGTAGCGGAGATGGAAGGTCCGCTTCTCCTTGGGTAGGGTTGCGAAGGTGAGTGGGCCATGCGCCTTGTCGCAGGTGAGGATTCCCAGAGTGGCGAGGTATTCCTCTTTCATCCTCCGAATCTGCTCCTTTTCCTTTGCCTGCTTCCTTGCCCAGCGCTCATCCTCTGTTGATTTGAACCCGACGAGCGCTCTGTACAATGCCAAGACGATCACCACGATCCCTAAGACAAGGATCGCAACAGCGCCGATGTTGGCCAAGATCCAGTGATGGAATCGCCAACCCAGGATCGCCCCGATGAACAAGGCGAGTAGGTAGCGAGGTGAGAGAAGTCGGAAGGCCCAGTGGCGCTTCGTCCAGTTCTTGTTGTAGAGGAAGAAGTCATTGCCCCGGCCCCGCTTCACACCTGACCAGATCCACTTGGTTTCACAGCTGAAGGGGTGGATGAGGGGTTCGAGGTCGACTCCTCTCTGTCCCATCAGCAGGATGAAAGCAGCGGCCGCTGTCCTGATGAGCAAGAGAACGGGAAGGTAGATTGCCAACGCGATCGGCTGGATGGTGTAGGCGACGAAGCGACGCTTCCGGTACTGGCACTGGTCCCGCGGCTCTGTATCGAACCAGAAGTTCACCCAGCGCCACTCCCACCTCGGTGGCTCTTTGGCGAAGAAGCCGTCTGCCACGTTGACCGTGATCTCGGTCTCCGAGCCGATTACCCTTCTGGCCCAACCGGTCTGCTTGCAGGTCCCCGTGTAGTAGGTGAACTCGAACTCGGTCCTCAAACCGACGTAGTCCCCCCACGTTGCCCCCTTGTAGAAGCGACCGATGTACCCGTCGTCATCACGCGTCCAGACCACAGCGGCACGAACACGATGAGGACCGGAACGGTTGAACCGCAGGTAGTGCATCATCTGCTCCAGCGGCAGCACGTAGCTGTCTTCTTCCACGAACTGCTCCTCATCGCCGCGTCCAACGACGATGAGGATGTAGGGGCGGATGATCTCCTCAGAGGACTTGATCTCCTCAAGCAGGAGATGATCCACGCACCAGGTTACCGGGACAACTGCTTCCGATGACGTCGTGTTCTCCACCAGCAACTTCAACATTGCATTTCTCCTTTCCTTTGTGAAAGAGCGATGTTTCGCACCGCTCTTTCTGCAGGTTGACTGCAATAAAAACGGTCGAAAAACTTACCATAATAATAGCATATTTGTGTAAACAAGTCAATATCTAGCTCCCCCTGTTGGACAAGTTTAGAACTATGGAGTGGTCCCAGATCAGGGAAGAATTGGGCTATCTCATGTCACTGAATCTGACCAATGCTCTCGGGAAGAGTTAAATCCTTGTTTTTGATCACCACTTTGGCGGTTTACCAAAAGCTCCATTAACATCATTTAAAATTGGTGGAAACTGCGATTTTATAATAACCCCATTTCTCACTTTCTTCTTAAAAGAAGCGTACTCAAATATCTCTTTATTGAACCTTTGGAAAGGATTAGCGACACCGACGGATAAATGAAGTTCTTCGGTAACAATTCTTATAGCCTCAGCCAAGTCGCTATCGTTTGAAATAATGATAGCGGTCTGAAATTGGTGGAGATGGGCATCGTTTACAAGGTGCGTAGCCAAACTAACATCTGTTCCTTTTTCTTTGGGGACTACACCAGATATATCAACCTCCCGCGTTATATGTATTTTCTGTCTTACTAACAAGAATCTCCCCTCTATGATTTCTAAATTAGGTATGGTTTTTAAAGCGCGCCAATATACTGATTGGCGGACTGGCTTATCAACATCATATTTCCCCGAAACCCTGGCGGAAAAGTATTTTATTTTTATAACGTTGTTGCTCGGGAAAAGTTTCTGGCATAGACTTTGCAAATCAAGCCATTTGTAACCAGCGGTTTTTTTGTACAGTGCGCCATAATATAAATTAAAACCGTCTACATACACATAGGTATCTCTCGGAGCAATGGCTTGTGGAGTATCGGAACTCATCACATCCATTCTAACACCAAAAAAGCAGAAGCCACAGTTTCCTGTGGCCTCGCGGCTTACCACCGAAGTGGTAAGGGCTATACGGTTATTATACTACGCTCAACCTCTATATAAAATCAATAGCTGTCAATAGCTGTGCATAACTGAAAAAGGTTGGTTTTATGAGGTTTATTATGAGTAATCTAATAGTGCTACATCCTGATCCGTTGCAATAACACCCCTGTTGGACGCGTTTCGAACCGTAGATTGGGTATCGGTAAAGAAAGAATTGGAGAAATTACCGATGTTTGTATAAAAGAAACCGCCGGGCACGTGGCTCGGTCGGTCAATCTGCTGTCGCACGAGTACAACTGGCAATTTACTTCAGTGTTTCGGACATCGTCCAGAAATCCAACCCACGAGACCGCCTTCGTTGCTGTAGATGTAGAACCCAAGTTGAGAATTGATGTCCTTGATCTTGAGTTTCTCCCCAGATGACAGGAGATACATCGACTGAGTCTTTTCGCCGTACTGACGGTCATCCTGTATGATTTGTCGTATCCTGACAGGCCAAGCACGAGTGTTCTCGATCCAGCCGTCCACGGTGAAATCCTGGAAACTGCAGCCATGAAGGACTACTCCTCCCGATGTCTGTGTTTCCAACACCTCCACAGCGGCCTCTTTCGTCTGTACGGAGATGCCATACGGGGCTTTGTTAGCCGCAACTAGGAAACATAGGCCCACCACGAAGAGTATAGCAAGGGCTGTTCCTACACTTACGGAGTCGAAACCGCTGAAGATTTTTTTCATCTCTTTCTCCTTTCTTTCTTGTGAAAGAGCGATGTTTCGCACCGCTCTCTCTGTAGTTGGTTGGCTGCAGAAAAACGGTCGAAAAACTTACCATAACAATGGCATATTTAGATAAATAAGTCAATATCTAGCTCCGCGGGGAGGATTCGAACCTCCAACCCTCGCCTTAACAGGGCGCCGTTCTACCGTTGAACTACCGCGGAATCTATATTTGGTTTTTTGCGTGCTGACCGCTGTCGCTCTACTGTAGCAGGAGAAAAACGTAGATTCAAGATGGCTTTGCATTCTGACGGATGCGTCATATGTCCGTCTGAAACGTTTCCCGGAGCAACGCCCGACGCGGGTCTATTTTTGGGTTATCCACAATCTTCTTGACAGCGTCCGGTGGTTCTGTATACTGACATCAGATCACAGTTCCCGTCTAAGCGAGGGTAAAGCTAAGGGTGCGTCGCATTCTTTACATCCGTCGCGCGTCGCGATCACCCAACCCGGCACGGTGCCGGACTTCAAAACCACTTGCTTAGCAAGGGATCACCATGGGGGCTCTCTCGAGGGCCCCTATCCATTTTCATTTTCTTCTTGTACACTGCTCAAACAGCTCTCCGGCGTCGGGCACTGGCGTACCCGACGCCCTCTTTCCTCATTGGGCCTTCGGGCCCCTCTTTTTTTGTGCGGCCCCTTTTCGGTTCAAGACGAGGCGGAGTACAATAGGAAAGATGTACCGAGGCATTGCAACATTTACGCTCGACGACGGGCGCTGTCCCAAATGGCTGTTTGAGCGAATGACGAAGCTCGGGCGGGCGATGATGTACGCGATTGTCGCCGAAGAGGGACCCGACGAGTTTGTACGCCGCATCGCCGATCCGGTGTGGTTTCAGTCGCTGGGGACCGTTTTGGCGTTTGACTGGAACGCTTCCGGGCTGACTACGACGCTGACCGCCGCGCTCAAAGAAGCACTTCGGGGGCATGAGCGGGAGCTGGGTATTTTCATCTGCGGAGGCAAGGGAAAAACGTCACGAAAAACGCCCGCCGAGATCGAGACGTGGGGAGAACGACTCGCGCTTCCCGAAAGCGCCACCCGTGCTTTGGCGTACAATTCCCGAATGGCCGCCAAAGTCGACAGCGCGCTCATACAAGACGGGTTCGGGATTTATCATCACAGCTTCTTTTTTACCAGGAGCGGCGCTTGGACGGTGGTGCAGCAGGGGATGAACCCGGCTGCACAAACTGCCCGCCGTTACCACTGGCACTCGGCGCGCGTTAAGGAGCTTGTTTGCGAACCTCATACCGGCATCGCAAGCCAGACGATGCTGCCGGTGGTTCTGAATTTGTCCGCTGCCGAGAGCAAACAATCGCGAGAGGTGAGCACGCAATTGGTGTCACAATCGTTCAGGGCTCTGTTTAAAGATATTCAGCTGCTTGAAAAGTACTCCACGCGCCTGTCGCGAACGGTGCGTCTCAAGACCTCCGCGGGGCAACTGACACTGCTTGATCTTGCACCGCGTGAGTTTCATAAACATCCTGTTCTCGGCGAAGATTTTTCACGCAGCACGTACCTGAAAAAGATTCTGTGGAAGCTGTGTGACGAAAAGCCGGAGAACTACGAACGGCTGCTTGCAACGCCGGGCGTGGGTCCCAAAACCGTTCGGGCGCTCGCGCTGGTGGGGGAAATCATCTGGGGTGCCGCGCCGTCGTACCGCGACCCCGCCCGCTACTCGTTTGCGCACGGCGGCAAGGACGAAACGCCGTTTCCGATTGACCGAGAAACGTACGACCGGACCATCGCGCATATCAGACGCTACGCGCAGAAACTGCGTCTGAAAGCGCAGCGTTTGTAGGTCACTTTGATCACTTTTAAAATGTCTAGGAATTCACGATCGTGAATTCCTAGACATTTTGTTTTTACTCCCATTTGTCATTGTTCCCATTCACTTTCACTTCCATTTCCATCTCACTTCCATGTAAAAGAATCGCCGGGCGCTTGGAAACGTCCGGCGGAGAACAATGGAGCGGGGCCGCGGCGATGATGGGCAACAATCGCTTTGGACAAAAGCGGAGCGACTTGCCGCGAGTCATCCAGCCTGGAGGCTGTGAAGCCGCGGCCCCGCATACTGTCGTTTAGAAACGTGGCGCAAGTGTAACTTGTCGGCCGATTCCGTGTCAAGCGAATGTTCGACATAATACCGACATGCGGGTATCGTGCGTGATATACTTACCGATGAACAATGGTATGCCGCTTGCTCACCTTGATCAAAAGTCCGAGGAAGAACTGCTGAAAACATCGGTCGGCGAGCTGGGATTGATTGTAGGCGAGTCCGACATCGCCGATGCCGCAGGGCAGCTGTACAAGGAACTTGAGGCGTCGGGTATTGATTTTAAGCCCGTCGTCTATTTCAGCGACGACTGGGGATGTCCCGACGGCGTCCCTGCCATTGGTATCCCGTTCTACTTGGCGCATCGCATTCTGCGGGCGGTAGAAACCAAGAAGCGAGGGTGGATTGAATCACCGGCAGAGATTACGCAGTTGCTGCGGCATGAAGCGGGACATGCGTTCTGCTATGCGCACAAACTGCACGAACTTGCTCACTGGAAGGAAATTTTTGGCGTCTACGGCACGCCCTACGAAGATAACTTTGCGGCAGTGGTAGGAAGCGGTCACTTTGTACATCATCTGGAAGGGTGGTATGCCCAAAAGCATTCCGACGATGATTTCGCCGAAACGTTTGCGGTACTGATAACGCCGGGGTTTGACTGGCGGCGGATTTATCGGCGCACCAAAGCGTTCAAAAAACTCGCGTATGCGTCGCAGCTGGTCAGGGAATACGGCAGGCGTTCGCCCAAAGTCAGTGAAGGCGCGCTGGACGTTCCGGTTGACTCGATACACGAAACATTAAGCGAGTGGTATCGCACGACGCTTGCTTTGTCGGCAAGAGACCGCGAACGGGTGCTGTTGCTGTTTTATCAGGAATATCCGCGCCAGCGGCCCGTGCACGACGAAGTGGTTGACCAGATTAAAGAAGTGCTTGTCGGTATGGGATACGGCGTGGTGCTCTTACCCATCAATCGCAGCATTGAACGCATCACCAACGGCATCAGACAAGCGAAACCCGATGTGGTATTCAATCTCTGCGAGACGTTTCGCAACAACGACCGCTTTGATTTCAACGTAACCGCGCTCTTGGAACTTCTGCGCATTCCCTTCACCGGCTCGGGATCCGGAGGATTGTTTTTAAGCAACGATAAGCGGCTGACGAAGGAAATTTTTGACTTCCACGGCATCTCGTACCCTGCGTACTTTGTTCTGCCGGCGGGAAAGGAAATCGTTTTGCCCGAGGGATTAGCTTTCCCGCGTTTCGTCAAGCCGGTGCATCAGGACGCTTCCATCGGCGTGGACGAGCGGTCGGTGGTGCGCGATGCAGATGCGCTGCGCGAAAAGGCCAGTCAAATCCACCGGGAGATTAAGGATGACGCGCTGGTCGAAGAGTACATAGAAGGGAGGGAATTTTTCATATCGATCGTCGGCAACGAAATGCTCCGTCCGCTGGAGCTGGTTGAGCTCGATTTTTCAAACTGGCCCCCCGATAAACCAAAAATTTACACGCACCGCGCTAAGATTGAAAAAGAATCACCCGAATACAATGCCGTATCGCTGAAAGTCGGATCGGGAGTAACTGCAACGGTGCCGCCAGAGATTATCAGGAAGATGTACGACTATGCAGTGCGGGCGTATCGGGCGTTTGGCGTACGTGACTATGCGCGTATTGATTTGCGTCTCTCGCCGGAAGGAAAGATTTACGTGCTTGAAGCGAACCTTAACTCGTATCTCTCGCGTGATTCGGAAACCGTGCTGGCAGCCGAAGCATCAGGCTTAAGCTACCGCGACCTGATCGGCCTTATCATCAGCGAAACACTCCAGCGCTCCAAAGTGCGTGCCTGATGCACGGCGCCGCGCATATTCCCGTCGCGGCACTATCGGGTCCAGTTCAGTGCTCCCGGTCCCCAGTATAAAACCGATGCAGTGCCGTCCGGGCCGTAATATCGGCTGCAGTCGCTTGACTGGAATGTCGGCGGAACGCCACCAAGAAAATTGCTGCTGCACGTGTCGATGCTGACAGGCGATGCCGTGATTGAAGCGCCGTTTACCTGATATGACGTCCCATACGAATACATCGTTGCGGCGTAGGGGTATGCAGAGGGCGTCTGGATAAGAACCGTCTGTCGCTTAAGCGGCCGCGAGCTCAAAAGAGCCGCAAGCGCTACCAATAGGACGACGACGAGGATTGTTCCGACGATGCGGCGCGCCCGTTCGGTTTTTCTCATGGTGGTAATGCAGTGCCGTTATGATGCCGCATTCTACATAATGTGCGCATCGTGCACAAGAGAGAGGGCTGGACGGTACTGGGCGATGTGCTACGATGAAACACAACGGCATAATGCCATCAGTAACAACACATACCATGTCGGAAAATGTTAAGCGTCTTCATCGTTCGCGTACGGATCGGATGATTTTTGGCGTCTGCGGGGGGTTGGCCGACTATTTTAACGTCGATTCCACTCTGGTCCGAGTCATCTTTGTACTCTTTGCCATTATGCCCGGCGCGGGCCTTTTGGCATACATCATTTTGGCGCTTGTAGTACCGCTTGAGTCGGAGAGCGGCGCAGACGCGGAACCATTTAACTTGAAAAAGAACGCCGAGGACGTTACACGCCAGGCGCGAGGGATGGCGGAAACGATTGCGCAGGAAGCGCACAAGCATGGTTCGCGGTCATCGAGTCCACGGAAGTTATTGGGGCTCTTGATTGTTATCATCGGTCTTGCGCTGATTGCTCAGCAGTACGTTCCGCACTGGATTGCATGGAGTACGACGTGGTACGTTCTGCTGGTTTTGGTGGGGCTCTATTTCATCGCCAAAAAGTAGGATGCTGCATGTCCATTTCAAAAAGGCAGCACTGGGAGTTTTTGTGGCAGTGTTGGTTGTTGCAGCGGTGGGGGCATTCTTTGCTTTCGGCGGGTTGAAGTTGCCGCTGTTGACGTCGAAACTGCCTTCGGGACAAACGCCAAATTCTTTTGAAGAATGCGCGGGGGCGGGATATCCGATAATGGAAAGCTACCCTCCGCGCTGCAATGTCCCGGGAGACGGGACATTCACTCAGGACATAGGAAACGAGCTCGAGAAGATGAACTTGATTATTCTTGAGCGACCGCGTCCCAACGAAACCGTTTTGAGTCCGCTGGTCATTTCGGGGCGCGCCCGGGGGTACTGGTTTTTTGAGGCGTCATTTCCGGTTGAGTTGCTCGATGACAGCGGCGGCGTCATTGCTGCCGGCATTGCAACGGCGCAAAGCGAGTGGATGACCGAGGAATTTGTGCCGTTTTCGGCAACGCTTGAGTTTTCTTCACCGGTGACGGAGAAGGGGACGCTGATTCTGAAAAAAGACAACCCTTCCGGTCTCCCCGAGCACGACGATCAGCTCGTGGTGCCGGTGCGATTCAGGTGAAATTTGTTATACTAAATGTGATGGGTAAAAAATCGCCGCTGAGGTTTCTATATCGCCACTCGCATGTTTCGCCCGCGCAGGTTCGCGCTGCGGCGTCCCGTCTTGGAAGCGAACAAAAGCGTCTTACGGCTGCTGTAAAAAACAAGACGTATCGGGGGCCGATGAGTTTCGTTCACCTTCCGTTTGACGTTCCGATGCAGCGCGCCGTTCGGACTGTGTACAAAGAAAAAGCGTCGGGTGCTCTCAAATATGTGTTTGTCGTTGGCATCGGCGGATCGAGTTTGGGGGCGCGGGCCGTTGCACAAGCTATCGGAACGGGGATGCATCCCCGTCCTGGGCTGATTTTTGTGGAAGGAATCAACGACGCGACTCTGCAAAAAATCGTTCATCTGGCGCTACACGACATTGCCACTCCTTCGGAATTCATCGTCAATATCATCAGCAAGTCGGGGCGAACGGTTGAAACAGTGGTCAACGGAGAGATCCTTGTGGATATTCTGCAGCGGCGGTTTGGAAATATTTCTGACCGGATCGTCATTACCACGGATGTCGGGTCGGTATTGTGGCGCAAGGCACGAAAGCAACATCTTGCGGCGCTTTCCATCCCACCCCCGGTTGTCGGACGCTACTCGGTTTTCTCGGCGGTGGGACTCTTCCCGCTTCTGTGTGCGGGCGTTGATATTGAGGCGTTATGCAAAGGGGCGCGGCAGGCAGTCAAAGATGCGACGCACAGAGATCTTCATAAGAACACTGCGGCAGTTTCGAGTATTGTATGCACACACCACTATACCCTGGGGCGGCGGACGGCGATCATCTTTCCGTTCTCGGCTGCACTGAAGGGAGTTGCCGAATGGTGGCGGCAGGTGATTGCCGAAAGCATCGGCAAGAGCCGAAACATCAAAGGGAAAAAGGTGCATGAGGGCATCACACCGCTGGTTGCGACGGGGTCCGAAGATCTTCACACACTCACACCTCTTGTGCTGGACGGGCCGGATGACAAGGTTACGTTCTTTGTGTGGCCTGGCCCGATGCGACCGTGGAAGGTGACCAGGAGTGCATGGTCGTCGCTGGCACCCGGCGCGGCGGGGAAAACAGCCGGCGACATTGCAGAGGCACTGTATGAAGGAATCAAGCAGGCATATCTGAAGCACATGCGCCCGTTTGTCGAGTATGAGCTGACGCACATAAGCGAGTATGAACTGGGGTATCTTATGCAGCGGGTGATGATTGAGACGGTTTTTGCAGCTCGTCTGATCGGCGTCGATCCGTTTACACAGCCTGCGGTTGAAGCGTATAAAAAAGAAGTTCGTACCATTTTAAGCAGGACGCGATAACGCATCATGAGTGTTTTTGTTGAGATCGGCATTATCATTGCGATTGCAACCGCAGTTTCTATCGTCATGCGCGCGCTGCGGCAACCGCTTTTGATCGGCTACATTATTACGGGACTTCTGGTGGGGCCGTACGTGCTGGGCGTCGTCCATTCGTACGAGACGATACGAATGTTGGGAGAAATCGGCATCGCGCTGCTGTTGTTCATTGTCGGCTTGAACTTAAGTCCCCGCATTCTTAAAGAAGTGGGCACAGTGTCGCTGCTAGCGGGACTTGGACAGCTTGTGTTTACGGCGGTTGTGGGATTCTTTATCGCGCAGGCGTTGGGATTCGGTTCGCTGCCGTCGCTCTACATTGCCGTTGCGCTGACGTTTTCGAGCACCATCATCGTTCTCAAACTGCTGTCCGATAAGGGAGATCTTGAGACGCTGTATGGAAAGATTTCCATCGGGTATTTGTTGTTTCAGGACATTGCGGCGATGGTGCTTCTGATTGTGGTGGCGGCGCTCTCAAAAACAGGACCGACGATTTTTGGAGCGGGGAGCGCGCTGGCGATGGTGGCGCGCGGTGTGTTTTTTGCGGTTATTTTTCTGTTTGCCAGCACCAGACTGCTCCCGCGCCTGAGCGCCTTTCTTGCGCGGTCACAGGAGACGCTGTTTGTGTTTTCAATCGGCTGGGGGTTGGGGATAGCATCACTCTTTTACTGGTTCGGGCTTTCGCTTGAGGTGGGGGCGCTGGTGGCGGGAGTGACGCTTGCCGCTTCGCCCTATCATCGTGAAATAAGCGCCCGTATGAGACCGCTGCGGGACTTTTTTCTGATTCTGTTTTTTGTGTTTTTGGGGTCACAGATGACGGTGGGAGATGTTTCGAAATTCACCACTGCGGCGATCGTGTTCTCGCTGTTTGTGCTGATCGGCAATCCTCTGATTATGATGATTATCATGGGGGCGCTGGGGTTCGGGAGACGCACGTCGTTTCTTGCCAGCATCACCAGTGCGCAGATCAGCGAATTTTCTTTGATTCTGGCGGCATTGGGGGTAAAAGTGGCGCATCTTTCCAACGACGAACTCTCGCTGATGACGCTGGTGGGCATCATCACCATAGCGATTTCTTCATACCTCATTCTGTATGCCGAACGTATCTATCAATGGATATCGCCGGTGCTTTTCGTTTTTGAGCGGAAGCGCCATCGCGAAGACGAGGGAAAACGACTGGTTTTTGACACGGTGCTGTTCGGATGTAACCGCATCGGCTATGAGTTTGTCGAGATGTTCCGGCGCGAGCGGCGCAGATTTCTGATTGTTGATTATAACCCCGAGATCATTGTTCAACTCAAACGCGACGGTATTTCATGTCGCTACGGCGACGCTCAGGATCTTGAGTTCTTGGGTGAGCTGGGGCTCGAGCGGGTCAAGATGGTGGTTTCAACCATTCCCGATACCGATACCAACCGGCTGCTGCTGCGCTGGATGCGAGAGCACAATCCCGACGCGCTGGTAATCATCACCGCGCACGACGTCGAGGACGCGCAATCGCTGTACCTGGGAGGCGCCTCCTACGTCATCATGCCGCACTTTTTGGGGGGACAGCATGCTGCCCAGATGGTGAGCGAGAACAAATTCTCCGCGGAGAATTTTCGGTATGAAAGGGCAAAACATCTCGCATATCTTGAGAACAAGCGTCGTCTCGGACATCAGCACCCTCCGGCCGAGTGGATGAGATAAGAATCGTATCTTGTATTTCGTATATCGTATTTGGTATGACTGAGTTTGATATAACCGAAGGGAAAAAGGTTATCAGAAGTTTTACTGATTTGCGTGTATGGCAAGAGGCACACCAATTAGTTTTGGAAATTTATCGAATTACCCGGGCGTTTCCGCCGGTGGAACAATATGGGCTGGGCAGCCAAATGAGACGAGCGGCGGTTTCAATAACCTCAAATATTGCAGAAGGTTTCACGAGAATAACATCAAAAGAGAAGCGGCAGTACTATGTCATAGCTCAAGGGTCACTTACAGAAATTCAGAGTCAGCTCTTTGTTGCGCGCGACGAGCGCTACATTGACGAGAAAACATTTGGTATGATATTTCAACATTCAACTGAAGTGAATAAACTTATCAATGGATTGAAAAGATCCATCCCCGACACCAAACTAAATACTAAATACCAGATACCAGATACTAAATACTAACTACCAACCTTATGAATCAACTTGTTCCGAAAAAAATGTTTTTTACCAAAGGAGTTGGGCATCATAAAGAACAACTTGAGTCGTTTGAGATGGCGCTGCGGGATGCGGGCATTGCCGAATATAATTTGGTTTCGGTGAGTTCCATTTTCCCTCCCGGTTGCAAGCGGATTTCCCGTGAGGAAGGGAAGAAATCTTTATCGCCGGGGCAGGTGGTGTTTTGGGTAGCGGCGCGCAACGCGACCAATGAGCCGAACCGTCTCATTGCCGCCTCAATTGGCTTGGCGCAACCCGCCGACACGAACCACTATGGATATCTTTCCGAACACCATCCGTTCGGTGAGACGGAGCAGAAAGCAGGGGAATACGCGGAAGACTTGGCGGCGACGATGCTTGCCACCACGTTGGGGCTCGAGTTTGACTCCAACGCCGCATGGGATGAACGCGAACAGGTGTACAAATCGTCGGGTAAAATTATCCGCACCACTAACATTACACAGTCGGCACAAGGACATAAGGACGGCTTGTGGACAACAGTTGTTGCGGCTGCGGTACTTGTGTTTGATGACGTCAACGACGGCCAGGCGTCTTCGGGAAAGCTCGAGGCGATTTCCGAGCCGGCGTCGTAACCCATAGTGCTGAAAACTTTTTCAAAGAATTTAGCGCGCGCCATACGCAACGGAGCTGTCGCGGTTATCCCGACCGATACGCTGTACGGGATTGTCGGTTCCGCACTGATGCCCGATGTGGTTGAACGCATCTATGCAATCCGCGGGCGCAGTAAAAGAAAACCAATGATTGTACTCGTTGCATCGCCACGTAACATTGCACGGTTCAGTGTACGCATGTCGAAGAAACAGAAAAAACTTCTTGACGCGCTGTGGCCTGGTAGAGTGAGCATTGTATTGCGTTGCCCCTCGGACCGCTTTCGGTATCTTCACCGCGGCAAACGGTCAATCGCGTTTCGGGTGCCGGCATGGAAACCTCTTCTGTCTCTACTCAAGAGAACAGGTCCGCTTGTTGCTCCCTCAGCAAACCCTGAGGGCAGAAAGCCGGCGTGCAAGGCGAAAGACTCAAAGAGATATTTCGGGAATGCAGTTGATGCGTATGTAAACGGGAGAACACTTAAGGAAACGGCGTCGACAGTGGTAGCATTTAAAAAGGGGAAAGTGCAGTGCGTCCGCAACGGAGCGGTTCCGTTTTCGATGATTGAAAGGCAGTGGTCGGAGATTGACAATCGGTAGTCCATCGCCGGTCATCAGCCGCGGCTGTTTTTTGACGTGAAGGCGTAATCAGTGTCGTGTGCGGCTTGGAGAACGCGTGATATAATAAACGCATGTGTCCCAGCGGCGCAGTGTTTGCGTTAGATACACGTTGAGTAATATCACGTCATGATGTTTCGAGAAATACGAAAAAAAATCCGCATGCTGACATCACCAGACAGGGGCGAAACAGTAGTGCTCAGGAAGCGAAAGTTGAAGATTGAGATAGCATGGGGTGATATCGTAGCGTTTGTAGCACGCAAAAAAAGGATTGTATGGGCGATTGTGGTTCTTGGAGCGGTGGCGTGTATTGTGACGATCTTTGTAGGGAGGGCAGATATAGCACGCCTGTATCCGACATCGTGTTTAGGCGGATGGAACGAAACCGGAAACGCTGAAGGCGTGCCTGATGTCGCAGTCGGTGATCCACCTGAGATGTTCACCGAGCGCAACTCGGCTTTTCTGCACAACGCTGTCGGTCTTATGTACTGCGGAGGTTTTTCAGGCGATCTGCCACTCGATGCAAACATAGTGGCAACCAGCCTTAAGTTGTCACTGGTCATTGAACCATACACTCCCGACGTTGAAACAATACCAACGTCAACCTTGATTCAGATCATCATCCCAGAAGATTTCTCTGTTCCTTCATCAACGGCAAGCACGACTCCTGGCGATGATGTACTAATCGACGGTTCATCTACTACGGATGATGGTCAACACAGAGACTTTGAATCGCCGGATCTTGAACCTGCCGCACCGCCTGAGGCGACGTCAAGCGGATCGAGCATGCACGCACCTCGAGCCAAAAGTTTTCTGCATGCGTTGGTCACGCAACGCGTCCGAGCGCAGGAATCCGGAGGCGATGAGACAGATATCGTTCCCGTTGAAGATCAGACAGAAGCGAGCACCACAGCGGCCGAACCGAGCGCAACTTCATCATCTCCCGATAGTGGTACCAGCACTGAAAATAGAAGCAGCGGCGATCAAGAACAAAACAGCGCTTTTCCCGACCAGCAGCAATTTTCATCGGCAACGGAAACAGTGGTTCAGGAAACTGCTTTGCCTGTGCTTGAGGTGAGCTATACGATTGACGGATCGTCATGGATGCATCTGGGATATATCGCCGAGCGTGAAGGTACCAGCGGCGTTTCGTTTGACATACCGCCGCTGAATCTTGATAAGATTGCCAATCTTCAGGTCAGTGTTGCAACCATGCAGATGCTTGATGCTTCTTTCTCAATATTTCTTGATGGAATGTGGATTGAGGCGCAGTACTCCCACGAGGCATCGTCACTATTGAGCGGAGTGGAGGTTCAGAATCTACCCAGAGAAGAAGTTGATCCAACCGAAATATTCAAGAATTTTAAAAAAGACTTCCAATCTCACGAGAATGTAGAATTTGAGATAGACATTTTTGGGGCAGGGGCGACTTCCACTACGGAATTAAATGTTTCTTCGACAACCAGCAGTTCATCATTGCCAGAAGCTGATACTTCTACTCCGGTTTTCATCGAGCCTCTACCACCACTGCCGTCATCAACTTCCTCACCCACCTCGAGTCCAACCTCTTGGCTGCGGAGGCGTTTTTTTGATTTTGCTCGTTTTTTCAGTTTAGCTGGCACTCAAACGTTAGCTCGACAAAACGGAATAGTTGACGTTGAATTCCGGGGTCCTGATGGAGGGAAAGCCAGCCTTGATTATGAGATTATCAGAGGGGGTCAAACAGCGACGGTGCGGGTAAAAAGAAACAGCCGCTCATTCCGTCCGGGCAAATATCAAATTATTGTCAGCGTTCTTAGAAGCGGGAAAGTCGTGACCGCATCCAAAGATTTTACGTGGGGTGTTTTGGCGATTAACGTCAATAAATCAATTTACCCGCCAAACGAAACTGTCTATTTACAGATGGCTGTTCTGAGAGACGACGGCCGCACGGTTTGCAACGCGAATTTGAAATTGGAAATCGTTTCACCCGGCGGAGTACAATCCGCCGTCTCTGTTGAGAGGTCAGAGGAGTGCGGACCGAATAACGTAACCGACGTTCCCGATTACTTCGCCTATCATCAGATTGGCGGTCCAGGAATTTACCAGATGAAATTAACTAATTTAGACAATGGCTATGAGATTACCGATTCTTTTGAGGTAAGAGAGGAAGTTCCCTTTGACGTGGAAAGAATCGGGCCGACCAGAATTTATCCGCCGGCAGGTTACGGAATGACCTTGCGCATAAAGGCAAATCAAGATTTTCAGGGTCAAGTTGTTGAGAATGTGCCAATCTTGTTTGAAATCCTAAATCCTGGATCCGGGATCCCAAACGAATTCCAAATTCGGAATTCAAATGACCCAGACACAAAACAGATCATCTGGCGGGTGGATTGGAAGGCGGGGGAAAGTTATGAGCTGAAATATCAGTTTGACGCGCCCGATGTTTCACCCTATTTGTATCTTTTGGGTCCGCTTAAGTTTTCAGATTCATTAAATTGGCTGCAAAAGCTGCTCTCAGGCCCTGAAGGGGGAATAATTTTTCAGGAAATGAGGCAGTGGCAGACTGCTTCTGACCAGACCGCTCCTGCTCCCAGCTTCGGCACCCACTGGCACGGCGAGGCCACCAGCACCTCCGTCGCCGTTACTATCGACGGCGGCACCAATGGACTTTACCTGGCTTTCGTGTCTACCAAGAGTGGCTCGCCTGTACTCAATAGCGTCAGCGGCGGTGGGCTGACGTGGAATACCCCAACCAAAGCCAAACAATGCTCAGGGCGCGACCAGACATCAGTAAGTTGGGCCTGGGCTCGCGGTACGCCTACGAGCGGCAGCCAGGTGATCACGTTCAGCATGTCGGCCACGGCGTCTTTAGCCGCGGCGGTTATCCGCATTGACAACGCGCCGAACAGCCAAATCGAAGCCAATGTTTTTGAGGATGTGACTGGCAGAAACACAATTGGCGAGAACGACACCGGTTGCACGGTTGGTGTGGACGGAACCGCCATGCCTTTCATCGTGGACACCGCGGGGGCCGATCGCTTGATAGTGAGTGTCACTAATGACCGAGCATATACGATGACACAAGACGCCGACCATACCCTGCGGTTCAACTACTCGGCTGGCAGCGGCGGCGACATATCCTCTATCTGGCACACCGACAGGACCGTTGCTACGTCAACCAGCTATTCGGACGAGCACACCTCGTCATCCGCTGCCGATTGGTCTCTGATCAGTTTAGCTATTAAGTCAGACAAAGAACTTCCTCCAGATGGAGTGGGAACTGACACAAATTTTACTGTGCCTGGCAAGGTTTTTTTTGATGATTATGAGACCGGCAATCACAATAATTGGACAGGCACAACCGTTTCAGGTACGGGTTCTTTAGCCGAGGTTCTTTCAACTAATCCCTATGCTGGGACATACGCTGGCCACTATTACCGCACTTCAGCTAGCGATTTAGGCAATCAAGCTTTGGCTTATAGAGATTTCACTGCGCCAGCAGGAAATATCGTTTGGGCTAAAGGTTATTTCCGCTTTGATTCAATTCCGAGCAGTACCTATAGCACGGTAAATAACGTTTTAAGTCTTAGTACAACGAATCTGGACCAAACAAAAGCGCGTTTTAATGCCTACAACAGCAATGTTCTGCGATGCAACTATCTTAATAAAGATGGCACTTGGTATGGGAGTACTTGGGGAACCAGTTTAACTACCGGTTCTTATTATGCTTTAAAGATTAAATTTGACAGGAGTGGCGCTAACCCGGTGATTACTTGGTACGTGAACGGCAGCCAAATTTGCACCACTACCGATACTACTACAGGCACTGCCTACACCCCTACCCGAGTCAGAGTGGGCTCGATTCTGGACACGGGTATCAGTTATCCCGATAGCTGGTATACCGGGACGGCTGATACCAGAGCCGATAATGTAGGTGTCTACAGTAGCGATCCCGATCTTCTTGGTTGTACATACAACTGGGAATGCGAGCTGACCGACGATGGGGATACCAGTTATGTACTCAGCACTGCCGCTCAAATTGATCTCTATAGCGTTCAAAACCATGGCGCTGGTTCAGGAACAATAAACTCGGTTACGGTCTATATCGTGGCAAAGAGGAATGACACCTCTCTCAGGTCTGTTGCTACAGAGCTTCGGACTAATGGGGCAAACTACGCCGGCTCCAGTAATATTTTAGGAGACACATATACAACGTATAGTACGGTCTACATCACAAACCCATCCACTACTTTAGCTTGGACCTGGGCTGAAGTTGACGCTATGGAAATCGGTTGTAACGCAGGTACCACTGCTGTTAAGTGCACCCGGGTCTATGCTGTTGTTGATTATACTATTTCCAACGGTCCGCCAAGCATTCCGACACTGGCTGAAACTCCGACTTTTACCAATATGCAGACTAATGACACCACACCGGTCTTGGGTAATTTCTCTACCACTGATCCCGAGAGCGAAAACGTGGAATACGAAATTCAATGGGACGAAGATTACAATTTCGGCTCACCGGTAACCAAAACTTCATCAAATTATCCGACTGATACCGGCTGGACTGCGGCTACTTTTACTTCTGGCTCCAGCACTGCCTATACTATTCAAGCAGGGGATGCTCTCACGAACGGACAAACGTATTGGTGGCGGGTGCGGGCGCGTGACCCCTCGGGCTCCAATACGTGGTCAAGTTATTCCACCAAACGCAGTATTACCATTAATACTTCGCTTACGGCGGATAGATGGTTCCAGACCACCGGAGACCAATTTGGCACCGATGTCTTAACAGAGACCGCTACTACAACCGACGGAGTGAAACTAAAAGGGTGGTAGTTAGTTATGAAAATTGGAAGTTTTCAGTTTCCAAACGGACCGCCTCTTTCTTTAGAGACCTTCTTATTTTTGTTTTGATTTTTGCCTGGCTCTTTTCCGGCTTGCCCCGTTAGAGAACCAATATGTTCTACATTTATGTATTACAAAGCAAAAAGATCACCATTGGTATACTGGTTATACCGATGATTTACGGAAACGCTTTAGGCAACATAATGAAAATAAAGTTTTATCAACAAAAGGTCGCGGTCCGTTTGCTCTAATTTATTATGAGGCCTGCCAAAATCAAAAGGATGCAATTGCAAGAGAAAAATATCTCAAGAGCGGTATGGGGAAAAGATATTTGAAGAATCGCCTAAAGCGTTTCCTTTCTCTAACGGGGCTGGCCGTTCACCCGCCTAAATTTTCATAACTATGCTTAAAAGGATATTAAAATTTACGATAGTTTTCACTTTAATCTTTAGTTGGATTTTTGGATATCCGCCGATCTATGAAAATTTTTGGCGGGTAAGGATTTTTAATTTTCCGCCGGAGATTAAAGAAGCGAAAGCGCAAACAGCGGATTTTAATATTCAGCGAGGATGCGCACTGCCCGCCACGGGTGTTAGCACGGTGACGCTCACCGCCGGCACCGACTATACCGCGCCCGCAAGCAATTCAAGCGCATTCATCAGACTTGTTTCTACACGGCTTTCCGGAATGGGAGTTAGGACCCTCGGCGGCACGCAGGAAGCCCTCAACTTTACCTGGTACATCAGCGACCCGAATTTTACGGGCGGAACGGTCGTGTTTTCACGCACGGGCACAACGGGTTCCGACAGACTCTGCTGGGAGATTATTGAATACGTCGGCGCGGTATCGAGCGCAAATGAAATAATTGTCCGCGCGGTCGGCACGGTTGCCTATACTACGACTGGCCTTACGGTTGACGGCGGGGCTGTTACGGGCATTGTGAACGACAGCGATGTGGCGGTATTTATCACTGGCCAAAACAGCGTTGAGGTGACAACCGAGGCGCAGGTAGGAGCGGGTTTGAGCACCGCCGAATGGGTCGCGGCAAGCGATATCCCCAGATTTACACGCGGCATTGCCAATAGTGACGCCAATAGCATTAGTTACGCGGTTGTTGAATTTACCGGTTCAAACTGGGCGGTTGAAAGAATCCAGCACCAATTTACTCTTGCGGGTACCACAGAGACAGAGACCATTACCGACGTCGGCGCAACCGCTCGCGCCTTTTTCCACGCCCAATTTCGCGGCGCCACCGTGGCAACTCTTGACGAGTATGGTGCTGAAATGTGGCTTTCCGCTACAACCACGGCGAGCTTTCTTTTGCAATCCGGCGCCACCACTCCAAGCGACAAATACGGTGTCATCTGGATTGTACGAAACAGTGATACGACCGGCGGGACCAAAATGAATGTCCAGCACATAAGTGGTTCGCGGGCGACCGCCGACATTTCCGAAGGGGCGGCGAACGAAGAAGATGAATGGACGAATGCCATCACGGCGGTTGGCGACACGGCGCAAACGTCAATAATGGGCGAATCGGGCAGGTCCGCAGGAACTGGTGCCGCCGTACCGCGCGGCTGGATTGCTTTGTACCTGAATTCAACCACGGGCGTGAAGCTTTACACGTCCGACGACGGCCAGGCGCAGAACTATCGCTTTCAGATGGTTGAGTGGCCGAAGACTACTGCGGCTAACTCAGTCACTGTTTCCGCAACTAGCAGCCAGGTTTCTTCAGTGATTAGTTCTTCAACTGATAATTATATCGGCGGTGCTTTTACCTTTATTGCTAGTTCTTCGGCAGCAACTGTAACCTCAATTAAAATTAGTGAGAAAGGAACGGTAAATGCCTATTCTAATCTTTCCAACGTTAAACTTTACTCCCAAGAAGAAGCGACATGTACTTTTTCGGGTTCAACCCAGCTGGGTACCACTCAGTCGTTTAATGCTTCGGACGAAGCAACCTTTGGCTCTTTGAATTTATCAGTTGGCACCACTACCCAGCAGTGCGTCTTTGTGGTGCTGGATGTCGGTGCTTCTGCCGGAGGAGGCAATACCATTGAGATTGAAATTACTGCCTCGGGCGATGTTTCTGTTACCAGCGGCAGTCCTGCAGGGACTTTCCCGGTCCAAATTTCCGGCACCACCACTATCCAGGGTGCTTCGGGAACCGTAATGTCAACTGAAATTGATTTTGACTGGATGTCAGGCCAGTCAAATTGGGGCGAGATAATAGCGTCAACTACCGAAACACAAGGTGATGTAAAGTTTAAAGTCTATTACACGTCGAGCATCGCTTGCGACACGATTGTCCCCGACGGTGCTCTCCCCGGCAACTCTTCGGGTTTTGATGTTTCTGCAAGTCCCATTAATATTTCCGGACTGAGTACGACAACGTACAACCGCATCTGTTTAAAAGCCGAATTAACCGCCGGCGCCTCGGCTTCCCCGACTCTGAATGATTGGTCGGTAACGTGGGGAGCGGCAGCTGGAACCATCTCCTGTTCTACCAATGTTGCCTCAACCGGTTTTGACATGCTCTTGTCTTCTGCCGTATCCACTTCAACCCCCAACGCTTCCACCACGATGTCCTGCACGTACGCGGCGGGATGCACGCTGTATGTAAAAGACGCGGGCGGCGGCTCAAACCCGGGGCTGTGGAACTCCACGTCGTCGTGGCTGATTAAATCTCCCAATGCCGCATATAGCGCGACCACGACGCTTATCGCGGGCACCGAAGGATATGGAGTTCGCGCAACAACGACCGCAGCCGGAAGCGGCGCGGCGCTCTCTCTGGCGCTGCGGTATAACACAGGTGCAACAGGCGATCTTCTTGGAAGCGTTAATGATGTCGGCGGCCTTTCTCTGACTGACCTGACACTTGCTTCTACTACTGCTTCTACCTCAAGCCGCGAGGTTGTGGTCACTCACAAGGCGGCGATCAATTCCGTTACCCCTGCCGGCACGTACAGTGACACCATTACGTACAGCTGTCTGGCAAATTAGAGGTGGGAAATGAGAAGTGAGAAGTGGGAGATGGGAAAGAGCAGAAACGGCTCAAAAAGACGCTACTTATCCACAGATGATGCCTTATCCGGTCAATGCGCATGTGCTATACTATACGCGATAAGACGGTCGATGGCGTAATAAAAATAACTGCACGTTTTGTTGTGAAAGAAAGCATACTTTTTGCAGTCGTAGGTATCATCGGCGTACTTGCTGTCGCAGGATGGTTTTGGATTCCCGGTTTTCAGCGCTCGTTTGTTGCTGATTACGCGAATGCGGCTACCACATCGGCGGTAACCGTTACCGCAAGCGTTGCGCAGTCAATCAGCTGCAGCACCAATGTTACAACCTCGACGTTTGGGACGCTTTCTGACGCTTCGATAAGCACATCCGCTTCCGATGCTTCCTCAACGATGAGCTGCGGAAACATTGCCGCAGGATGCACGTTCTATGTGAAAGACGCAGGAGGCGGCGGCAATCCTGGATTGTGGAACTCAACTTCATCGGCACTGATTGAATCACCCAATGGAGCGTTCAGCGCGACGACAACGTTGGTCGCCGGCATTGAAGGATACGGTGTTCGGGCAACAACAACCGGTTCCGGCGGAAGCGGCGCATCACTCTCAATTGCGTTGCGCTACAACATCGGACTGGCAAACGGCCTTGGGAGCAGCGCGAACGCAGTCGGAGGCTTTCTGATTACCGATACGACGCTTGCTTCTACCACTGCTACAACCTCAAACCGCGAAGTGCTGGTGACTCACAAGGCGGCGATCAGTTCCGTTACCCCTGCCGGCACGTACAACGACACCATTACCTACAGCTGTTTGGCGAATTAATGTAATGTGCGGATACCATCCGTGAGACGGAAGGGGGTATTGACAAGTATCTCCGCTTCTGCACAGGATAGGTGTGTATGCGTGTTCCCATCGACATTGATATGCACAGGGGTTATCAAATATCGCTTGGTATAATTGCGGTTGCAGCAGCTCTGGTTGCGGGCGCATTAAACGCGCAGGCGATTACCGTTGGGCCGGCGAAGGTAGAACATTCTGTTGACCCTGGAGACGTCATCAAGGGAGAATTTTATCTTCTCAACGAACTGGGTTACACCCAGACCTTTTATCCTTCGTTTGAGAAGTTTGTTGAAGACGAAGGGCAGAAAAAGTTTCTGAAGGAAGAAAGCGAGATCGGAGAGTGGACGAAGATATCCTCGTCTGTCACGCTGGAGCCGGGCGAAGAGCGGCTTATTCCCTATACGATTTCGGTCCCTGACAATGCACCGCCGGGAGGACATTTTGCGGTGGCATGGTGGAGCACCGCCCCGCCCTCGAAAGATTCTTCAAAACTGGTGTCCATTGTCACGCGGGCGGGAATTCTGATACTAATGCGCGTCTCAGGAGACATCAAAGAGGAGGCGCGGATCTTGAATTTTCAAGCCAATGCAAAACTGCACTGGTCGTTGCCGGTGGTTTTCTCTACCACATTTATGAACGAGGGAAACGTCTATATGAAACCCGCCGGAACAATTTCAATTGCGAACATATTCGGCAAACCTCGAGCGGCCGTTGAAATGAACAGAAACACCCTGCAAGTGCTTCCTGCAAGCAAACGATCATTTAATGAGGCATGGAACCCGGATACGTTCGTATTCGGACCGTACAAAGCAACGCTGACATTCACGTACGGAGAGAGCAAGAAAGAAGTATCACAGGCGCTGTGGTTCTGGGTTGTCCCATGGAAACAGACGCTTGCAGCGCTTATTCTAATTATTCTGTTGGTGTTTGGAGTGCCGCGCGGTATCCGCCGCTACAACAAATGGGTGATTGAAAGAGCTCGGGCAGGGAGCGGAAGCATAGCGCAATGAGCGATGTGCGAAATCTTTGTTTTTGGAAGAGCGAAACAGCACGGCGGGTAACCGCTTTGTTTTTAGTGACGGTGTTGGCGATGGGCGCTTTTACTGGCGCTCATTTTGTTTTATCCGCTGCGGTAAATGTTACTGCAACGGTGCAGATTACCGTTCAGTCGGCGTGTTCCGACGGTCTTGATAACGACAGCGACGGATTATATGACTATCCCAATGATCCAGGATGTTCCGATCCTATGGATACGGATGAGACGAACATACCTCCGTCTCTACCGCCGGCGGGGGGCGGAGGAGGGGGTGGAGGATATGTCCCTCCGCCGATTATCGTCAACTTTTCCGGCCGTGCGTACCCGCGCAGCTTAGTAACACTCCTTAAAGACGCGGAAGTTGCGGCAACGACTGTCGCGGGCCAGGACGCGAATTTCAAGATTCAGCTTACCAGCATCGCGCCGGGGACTTATCTTTTTTCGGTATACGGTGAGGATAATCGCGGCAATCGCTCGGCGTTGCTGACGTTCCCGGTGAATGTGGTGGCGGGGACCGTGACCAATGTTTCCAACATCTACCTTGCGCCCACGATAGCGGTGGACAAAGAGGAGGTCAAAAAGGGCAATGTCATAGCCGTTTTTGGACAGAGCGTACCGCTGTCTGAAATAACCATCGGTGTGAATTCACAGGAAGATGTGTATGTTAAAGCTCCTGCTGACCAGAACGGCGTTTATCTTTATAATCTTGACACCATCGTGCTGGAGTTGGGACAGCACTACGCGCGTTCCAAGTCAACTCTCGAGGGTTTTATCAGCCCTTTCAGCAAATCGGTTGGGTTCAAAGTCGGAACACAAGATGTGTATGCACCAACCGGGAAGTGCCGCCGTGCCGATCTTAACTGTGACGGGCGGGTGAATTTAGTTGACTTTTCAATCGCGGCGTATTGGTACAAAAGAACGTTAAGTCCGGCATTTGCGCCTATTGAAAAAAACAGGTTGAACGGCGACGGGAAGATTGACTTGGTGGACTTCAGCATTATGGCGTTTTACTGGACCGGCTAAAGGTATGAACAAGAGCGCACGTGTTGTAATCGGAATTATTGCGGGGTTGCTGACGGTAGGGGGAAGCACCGTGCAGGCGGCGCGCATCTTTTTTCTTCCGCAGGAGGTGACGGTTGGGAGGGAAACGGAAGTCAGCATGTTTTTGGATACGGAGCGCGAGGACATCAATGCGGTTGAGATGACGATTCGTTTTGATCCGTCGTCGATACTTATCCGTGATATCAATGATGGTGATTCGGCGCTTGCGTTGTGGATTGAACGACCGCGGTTTTCCAATGTTGATGGAGTCGTGACGTTCTCGGGGATCATCCCGGGAGGATATGAATCAGGACAAGCGCGCCTTGCAGGCCTGCGCCTTGTCACGCGCCAAGAGGGAAATGTTGAATTTCGCATCGAAAACAGTCGTGTGTTGCTTAACGATGGACTGGGAACGCGCGCGAATCTTGTGCTGGCAAGGCTTTTGCTGACGGCTGCTGAGAAAGTGTATCCCGAAGTGACGATTGTACCGTCTGACGATACATATGCTCCGGAACTGTTTCAGCCGCGGATAATCCGCGACCCGAACATATTTAACGGCCTATACATACTTGTCTTTGCTGCCCAGGACAAAGGCTCCGGCATCGATTACTATGCCGTGCATGAGAGCAGAACTCCTAAAACTTTTGTGTCTGACAGCGAGTGGCAGCGTGCCGAAAGTCCATACCCGCTCAAGAATCAACGCCGTACACAATATGTATATATCAAAGCGGTTGATAAATCGGGGAATGTACGAATTGTGGCAGTAGAATTGGCTTCACAGCGATGGTGGCAACAGTACCACGCCTGGAGTATTATTATCGGAGGAGTGTTAGCTGTTCTGGCGGCTGGTTTAGCCGTATTTATTTGCCGACTGCAGAAAAAGAGAAATGAGAGGTAGAAAGACGTTTGTTCTTATAGTGTTTGCGTGTGCCGGCATAACGTCGCTGTTGTTTGGCGCGTATCATGTGTCGGCTGCCACACTGGGATTTTCGGCGCCGGGCGGCGCGCAGTACCCGTCCGTTGCGGTGGGGTCAACTATCGCCATTTCGGTGTATGTGCAAAGTTCCGACCGAGCGATGAATGCCATGTCAGGAGTCGTTTCGTTCCCCCAGGATAACCTCGAGCTCACCTCAATATCAAAGAGCGGCTCGATCATCAGTTTGTGGGTGCAGGAGCCGTCATTTTCAAATGCGGCGGGGACAGCGAGCTTCGAGGGCATCGTGCTCAACCCCGGGTTTACGGGTGCATTTGGGAAAATCATCACGCTGAACTTTAAAGCAAAAGGAGTCGGTCAGGCGCCTTTGATATATTCATCGGGAGCCGTGCTTGCCAACGACGGCGAAGGTACTAATATACTCTCGGAAATGGGGATGTTGACGATTCGCGTATACAGCGGCGCCCAGACATCTCCGGGAGCAACAACGCCGACTATAATTCCGGGAGCGCCGCTGGCACCCATTGTTGAATCAATTACGCACCCCGATCAAGACAAGTGGTATTCGCTCGACGATTTGGGGCTGTACTGGACGACTCCCAAGGGTGTGACGCAGAGCAGAACACTGCTTGACCATACGCCGATTTCCCGGCCGACGGTTGTTCAAAGCCCTGCACTATCAAGTATCCAGTACAACGACGTTAAGGACGGCATCTGGTACTTCCACGTGCAACTCCGGAACGCCAGCGGATGGGGGAGTATTACACACTTTAAGGCGCAGATTGACACCACGCCGCCCAATCCTTTCAAGGTTGAACTGGTCGGGGATCCGGTTTCGGAGACTCCCCGTCCCGCGATTCGTTTCAAAGCGACTGACAGCGTTTCTGACATCAACCGTTACGTTATCCGAATCGGTGTCGGTGACCCGATTACCGTCAAGCCGCAGGATCTTATCAATGATATCTTCATATTACCCACACAGGCTCCCGGAGGGCACAGCGTCGTTGTAGAGGCTTTTGACGAAGCGGACAATTCAACGGCGGCGACAGCGTACTTTGTCATCAAAGCGATTGCAGCGCCGGTCATCACTGATTATACAAAGGTTATTCAGCCCGATGAGTTCTTCATCGTAAGAGGGACGACGTATCCCGGCGCAACGGTGACGGTATTTGCACAATCCAAGGGCGGCAGCGTGAAGAGCGAGAGCGTCACAAGCGATGCGCGAGGGAATTTCACACTTATTTGGCCTGAGCGCCTTCCCTCGGGCATGTACGAGTTCTGGGCGCAGGCAGTTGATGACCGCGGAGCCGTCAGTGAATACACGCCGACATACACCTTTGCCGTCAAAGCGCTGGGAGCTCTACGGATCGGCAGATGGACTATCAGCTACGGCATACTCGTCGGCATGCTGCTGGCGGTTATCATCGGACTCGCGCTCCTGATGTGGTATGTCTGGTGGCACCTCAGGAAGCTTTCTTCTGGGACCCGGAAACGCTTTGAGAGCCGATGGAAGATATTCTCAAGATTTTTTGTGATGCATAAGCGGGAACTTGAATACAACATCCGTCTGCTCGAAACGGCGGCGCGTGAGCGGGAGCTCACCAGCCAGGAAAAACGCCTGCTGGATGATTTCAAGGAGGATTACGAACTCTGCCTGCGCATGCTGGGTAAGACCAGCGATCTTGAGGAAAAGGGAAAGTCCTGAGCTTACTTTTACGCCGGTATAAACTGTTTGAGAACCTGAAAGTCGCGAAACAGAACGTCGCGAGTGTTGCTGTTGTATACCGCGACCGCCGGATGGTACAGCGGCACGATAGTAACCGGGAATCCGAATAACGGATTCGTTTTAAACACCCTGCCGTGCATTTGGCCGATGGGTTTGAGGTCTTTTTCAAGACCGAACTTTTTCATAATATAGTCCATTGAGAATCGCCCGAGCGGAACAATGACTTTTGGTCTGATGATATCAATCTGACGGTCAAGAAACGGCGCATAGAGTTTTACTTCTTCCGGAAGAGGATCGCGATTCTCGGGCGGTCTGTCTTTGAGAATGTTGGTTATGTACACCTCCTCTCGGGGAAGTCCGATGAACTGAAGCAACTCATCGAGTACTTTTCCTGCAGCGCCGCAAAACGGTACGCCGGTCTCGGCTTCGTTTCGGCCCGGTCCCTCGCCGATAAACATGATTGTCGCATGGTGATTACCCTGTCCGACGACGGGGGAGTAGTTATTCGCTTTCCGGTATGCGTACAGCGGAGAAGAAGTGAGCGCAATCACCTCATCACGGATCTGTTTGAGCAGTTCGCTTCGATCGTCAACTTCTTCTTTTTGAGCCATATCGTCTATTGTACATAACAACGGTTCTTTTGCCAGCGGCGTTTACAAGACAATGCGTCTATGCTATAGTACGGCCTGCGGTGAAAATACTACCCCACGAGGGGCTTTTTTATCGCTGTAAAAGGTCGAAAAACAAGCTCATAACATGTAAAAACTCATGATTCTCTTTTTTGTAGGAATTGTGGAGATGCTGATTGTGACGGCGTGGACGAAAGCGGTAACTGCAACGCGGGTGCTCACCAGCGGCGCCATTACGATGGTCAACGTGCTGATCTGGTACTACGTGCTTGAAACAATCGTCAACGACATAAGCAATTGGATGCTTGTTGTTCTGTATGCGACAGGATGTGCACTGGGGACGATGGGTGCAACGTTCTTCTTTCGTCTCAGAGAAGCTCGCCAAGCGTCTGGCGCACGTCGGGGGACATAACGTCCGTCTTATATGAGTATCACCGATTCCGACGGCGACTGGCCGCGATAGACCGCCTCGATACAAACATCACCGGGGCGGTTTTATTTGACAAGAAGAATTTTTTATGGTATCTTTTGTTATACAAGGAGGTGGTTAGATGAACTTTCTGAAAAACACGGGCGGCATTCTCATTGGCACCGGCTTTTTGTTCTTTTTGTTGAGGGCGGGGATCAAAGCATTGGGCCGAGCCAGGAAGACCTCCCACTTCGCTTCCACTGGCGGTGGAGGCGAGGAGGACATGCACCTTGAGCAATACGGAATCGGGGGAGCCCTCTAGGGCTCCCTTTGCTTTTTACGGCGGAGCGTTCTACTGGTAGAATAAGCAGATGGCGATGAAACCAAAAGAAAGGCGGACAAGGAATTTATTCAGCTCCTCTTTGAAGGAGCCTTACCGCCTCAGTCGCAGCAAGATCCAGCTCTTTTTTGAATGTCCGCGCTGTTTTTATCTTGACCGCCGCCTGGGCATCGCGCGTCCTTCGGGTCCTCCGTTTACGCTCAATACTGCCGTCGACGCGCTGCTCAAAAAAGAGTTTGATGTCCACCGCGCGCGCGGCAGTGCTCATCCGCTGATGGAGCAATACGGCATTGATGCGGTGCCGTTTCAGCACGAGAAGCTGAATGAATGGAGAGACGCTTTACGCGGCGGCATAACACACGTGCATGAGCCGACAAACTTTATGGTAACCGGCGGCATTGACGATGTGTGGGTGAATCCGGACGGCGAACTGCTCGTTGTGGATTATAAAGCGACCAGCAAGAGCGGCGAGGTCGGCATTGATGCGGAATGGCAAATCAGCTATAAGCGCCAGATGGAGTTGTACCAATGGCTGTTTCGAAAAAACGGTTTTCGCGTTTTGGACATCGCCTATTTCGTGTATTGCAACGGCGAGACGGATAAAGAAGCATTTGACGGGAAGCTCGAATTCAATGTGAAAGTGATTCCTTATAATGGCGATGATGCGTGGGTTGAGCCGACGCTTGCCGATATCCGAGTTTGTTTGGAATCCGATAAACCGCCCGCTTCCGCTCCTGCATGCGAATTCTGCAATTATTGTCGAGCGGCGCAGGGACTATGACTAAAAAAGCACGCAAAAAAAGAATCGCAGTTTTTGACATTGACGGAACGATTTTCCGCTCCAGTTTGTTTATCGAGTTCGTCAACGAAATGATACGGCGAAAGCTGTTTCCCGCCAGGGCGTACAAAGAGATCGAGGGGGATTATCACGCATGGCTTAACCGGCGCGGCCATTACGCGAAGTATCTAAGAAGGGTCGTCAACACATATTTTCGTTATATTCACGGGTGCAGAGAAAAAGACGCCGACGTCGTAGCCCGATACGTCGTGCGAATGCAAAAGGACAGAGTGCATCGCTTCACTCGCAATCTGGTCAGACAGTTACGGCGAAAAGGCTATTACCTTATCGCGCTTTCGGGCTCTCCAATCTATGTGGTGTCGCGCTTTGCACGCTCAATGGGATTTCATGCGGCGCTTGGATCGGAGCACGAAGTAAAAAGAGGGTCTCTGACGAGAAATATCGTCGATGCTCTAGCAGGGCCGTCGTTTGTAAGAAAAAAGAAGATGCTGCGCCGCCATCTTGCGAGCGCGGGAATTGAGCCCGATTGGAAACATTCAGTTGCCGTCGGGGATACGGAGGGAGACATCGAGATTCTTAAGTTGGTAGGACGCCCTATTGCCTTCAACCCCAGCGGCGCGCTGGCGCATTATGCACAAAGACACGGATGGGAAATCGTTGTCGAGCGCAAAGACGTCGCCTATCTGATAAGCAGGTTTAAAATGGTCCATTACAAGACCTCCTGAGAAGTTTTAAAGTCGTTTTATATACACGCGGTCTCCAACGGAGATTGAAAACTGTTCTACGCTTCCAGCGGGGATTTCAAGCACCGCGTCCACTGCGGAATCGGGTGTGAGCGTTTCCGGTTCCTGATCCGGTTCGGGCGGAGGGATATTTTTGGCGACATTGACTACCGTGCCGTTGCGCATCCATATAAAATCGAGTCCGAGCAACATATCTTTCATCCAGAATATGTGACGGTCGGGGTTTTCAAAGACGAAAAACATCCCGTTTTTTGGCATGAGTTGAACGTGTCCGGAAAGTCCCTGAGCTTTCTTTTGCGGTGATACGGCGACTTCCGCGCTGAAGCGCACCTTTTCAATGTAAATGGCGACGCGGTCATTATCGGTTAGCGTTGAAGGGTCAATGTTGCGGGACACAAGCAGCATATTCCACGCGAGCACGGCAGCTGCCGCGAGAAACAGCAAGGTAAGAATTAAAAAAACAGCGCGTTTGCGATGCATCATGATTGAAATTGTAGCAGAGGAAGGGGGTATGGTACAATCGCACATGGTATGAAAAATCATGCGAAAGTCGGAAACCGCGCGGGAAGACCGACGTATCGAACCCCGGCACTTTTTAGGATTCGCAAGTGCCGCCAGATTCAGAAGAGACGCGCCGGCGCGTATGCGGCAAAAACGCGAAAACCATGATAAGAATGGTCGGCTACGCATTGTTTATCGTGGTAATTATCGCCGGCGTGTACGGGGTATACGAACTGACAAAACAAAACTCTCCGGAACGTCAGCACGATGTTATGGAAACCGGGCTCAAAATTGACGACGTCACCATCGGCATGGGAAAAGAAGCACACACGGGCGACATTCTCGTCGTTCATTACAAAGGGACGCTTGAAAACGGGATTGAATTCGACAGTTCGTACGCACGAGAGGAACCGTTTTCTTTCACCCTGGGAGCCGGACAGGTGATTCGGGGATGGGACATCGGTTTTGAGGGAATGAAAGTCGGCGGTACGCGCCGGCTGATAATCCCTCCCGGTCTTGCATATGGAGATTCCGGTGCAGGCAGCGTTATTCCTCCGAACGCGACGCTTCTATTTGAAGTGTCGCTTCTTGAGATCAGATAGCAACGTTATGATTGCGAAACTTCGTATTGGAGCGCATGTCTCGACGGCAAACGGGTTTCTGCAGGCCGTTGCCGAGGCACGGCGCATCGGTGCAAACACGATTCAGATTTTTGGAGCGTCTCCGGTTCAATGGCGGGCGCCGCTTCCCGAAGCCCAAGAAAGCAGAAAATTCCGCGACGCGTGCGACAAAGCCGACATTCGACCGGTTTTTCTGCATGCGCCGTACCTTATTAACCTTGCCAGTCCCAAGGAGCAGCTGGGAGCGATGTCTCGCACGCTGCTTGAAAAACACCTGGAGATCTCAAATGCACTGAGTGTCGACGGAGTCATTTTCCACATCGGCTCTCGCGGGACACGGCCGCAGAAAGACGCGGAGCGCAAAGTAATCGCCGCGCTTTCAGCGATTCTTGAAAAGGTGCCGACGGGTCGTCTTCTGGTGGAAAACAGCGCGGGGGCGGGCAACCTTGTCGGCGATACGCTTGAAGAAATTGCCCGCATCTTGTCCGGGCTTGATGAGAAACGCACCGGTTTTTGCTACGACACCGCACACGGGTTTGAAGCGGGGATTCTGACCGACTTTTCTGTAAAAGGCATCGATGATTTTGTGAAGCGTATCGATGGCTCAATCGGGATAAAGCGTCTGTGGGCGATACACGCAAACGACAGCGCAACGCCCGCTTCGTCAAACAAGGATCGTCACGCAAATATCGGCCAAGGGCATATCGGTGCGGAGGGTTTCCGGAATCTGCTGCACAACAAGATGCTGCGGAAACTGCCGTTCATTCTTGAAGTGCCGGGATTTGACGAAGAAGGGCCTGATAAGAAGAACATTCAGATACTCCGCTCGCTGGTAGGGGAGAGAACAACGCTACGATGAACAAAAAACGAAAAGTGGCGGCAAAAAAACATCGGAAGAAGAGCGGAAAAACAGTACGCCTGTCAAACCGGTGAACTGACACCTGCGTATGCTCTATATTGTTTCAACGCCGATCGGGAACCTAAAAGACATATCAGAGCGAGTGCTGGAAGTGCTCGGTCGCGTTGATATTGTCATTGCGGAAAACGTGCGCGACGCTCTGCGGCTGCTGAGCGCTTATTCGCTGAAAGGGAAAAAGATAGTCAAATACAACGATCGGAACAAAAAACGTGCAATAAGAGGAATCCTGAATCTGCTTGAGCGGCGCGACGCCGTTTACATCAGCTCTGCGGGCACGCCGGGCATTTCCGACCCGGGAGCGGACCTGGTGAAAGCGGCGCGGGAAGCGGGCGTAGAGATGGCAGTGGTGCCCGGTCCTTCGGCGTTGGTGTCGGCGATTGCGATGTCGGGTATGCGGGCGCGCGAGTTTACGTTCGTGAGCTTTCTTCCCAAAAAACAGGGCCAGCTCAAACGTATGCTGGAGAAACACAGGGAGCTAAAAACAGTACTTGTCTTTTTCGAATCCCCCTATCGCATAACTAAGACGCTTTCGATGCTGGGCGATGTTGCGCCGGCTTCATTCGTGTGCGTTGCAAAAGAAATGACCAAGATGTTTGAACGGTATTTTACCGGCACTCCCGCTCACGTTCTCGCCCGGCTCCGGGAACCGCCGAAGAACACGAAAGGGGAGTTCACGGTTATAGTGAATTTCGACGCCTAGCTATATCAGGCCGTGTCCTATCACCTCCCGCAGATTACGAGTGTGATATACTCACCGCACTATGACAAAAGAGGAGGCGCACGCGATTTTTGACCAGTGGGTATCGAACCAGAATCTCAAAAAACATATGCTTGCGGTTGCGCAGGCAGCGGGTTTTTATGCGCGGAAGTTTCAAGAAGACGAAGAACGATGGTGGATTGCGGGTTTATTGCACGATGCCGATTATGAAAAATATCCCAATCCGAACCGGGACACCACAGGACATCCTTATAAAATCGTCGAGTATCTGCGCCAAAAAGGAACGGATGAGGAGTCGCTTGAGGCGATTCTGGGGCATGCGTCGTATACCAATACGCCGCGCACCTCGCTGATGGCAAAGACGCTCTTTGCAGTGGATGAGTTGACTGGATTTATCGTCGCGGTGGCGCTGATAAAACCAGAAAAATCCCTTGCGGCCGTTGATGTAGAATCGGTAACCAAGCGGTTTAAGGAAAAACGTTTTGCTGCCGGCGTGAACCGGGAGGAAATTTTTGAAGGAGCCCGAGACCTTAACATTCCCTTAGAAGAACACGTCCAGAATGTCATCGACGCGATGAAAGAGATCTCCTCAGAATTGCAGTTGTAAGCTTTCAATCTGTATAGTGTGCGATTCGCAGTCTTTCTACTTCAATTTGGTCTTTTTAGTGCAATACTAAGGGTATGATATTATTGAAATATGTTTGAAGCTCTATTTAAGAATAATGATAGAGAAAGTTGTAATTTGAAGTTGTCACAGTTTGAAAACATCTGGGGTAAATTTTGTTTTCTAGATGAGAGTGGGACGTTGCTTGATAGTTAAAGTCCATTTTTCACTATAGGAATGATTAAATGCTCCCAGCCGAGCTATTTAGCGAGTAGAGTTGCTTATGAACGTTCGGCAGGGAGGTTTTATGACGAATTAAAATTTAATAAGTTATCAAATCTGAATATTAACTTCGCGGAGAAGGTAATAGACGTATACCTTGACACAAAAAGTCTTAACTTCTCTTCCTATACCTTAGATAAACGAGGTTCTTATTTTAGTAGACAGTACGGTGGTGACCCTTGGAAAGCTTATGAGGACATTTCAGTGAGACTGATCAGGAGTAATCTCTTCTCATCTGAAGTACTTGCTGTTATTGCTGATTATGTAACAACACCACGAGAGATAAAGTTCGAGGCGAGTGTAAAAAAAAGGATTAATACTGACACGCAAAGATTTTCAATTATGGGGGTTGTACGAATTGACTCGAGATCTAATGACGTATTACAAATTGTTGATCTTATGATTGGTGCAATAAATTATGATCTCAAGCTGACGACGGGATTGACAAAGAGCGGAGATAGACACAAAAGGCAATTCGTCGACTATCTCAAAAGTAAATTGGAGGTAAGAGATTTTCTTAATTATGGTAATGGTTTTAGAAATCGCGGCTTTAACATCTTTATTGACAAGAGTGTCATGGAGAGAACTTCTCTTGATTACCAAGATTGTGGAAAAGAAAAAAGGCCATCGTCCTAACGGTCGACGCCTTTTTTCGATACTGTAGTCTTATATTACACAGACGTTGCCTACTTTGCAATGTCTTTGTGGATAAGTCTCAGAGCGTCTATTTTAGCTTTAATTTGAGCGGCTTCTTCAAACTGCAGATTGCGCTGTGCGAGTTCAAGCTTTCGCCTAAGTTCTTTGCGGTAGGATTTTTCGAATTCGTTTTTGACGGGTGCCTCAGCTTCTTTCTCTTTGGCTTTCAGCGTCAGACGGAGCTCTTTGACAATGGGGAAGGGTTTGACTTTGTGGTGCCGGTTATATTCCTCCTGAATCACGCGCCGCCGGCGAATCTCATCGATCGCCGCTTTCATCGAACCGGTGACGGTGTCCGAGTACATAATCACGTGCCCCTCCAGATGTCGCGCCGCACGTCCCGAAACCTGAATAAACGACGTCCTGTCGCGTAGGAATCCTTCCTTATCGGCGTCAAGAATCGCCACCAAAGACACTTCGGGCAGATCGAGTCCTTCCCGCAGCAGATTGATGCCGACCAGCACGTCATATTTTCCGCTGCGAAGGTCGTAAAGAATTTGCGGCCGCGCCAGAGTTTCTATCTCAGAGTGCAAATACTCAGCTTTGATTTTCTTGTCCTTCAGGTGCTGTGCCAATGCTTCTGCCAGGCGTTTGGTGAGCACGGTTACCAGCACACGCTGACCCTTGAAGACGCGCGTTTCGATTTCTCGGATAAGGTTGGGAATCTGTCCGTGAGTCGGGCGAATCTCAATATCGGGGTCAAGAAGATATGTGGGCCGTACGATCTGTTCTGCGATGTGCGATGAAATGCGCTTTTCGTATTCGGCGGGAGTCGCCGACACGAACAAAACTTCCCCGACGTGTTCTTTAAATTCTTCGAACGTCAACGGCCGGTTGTCGACGGCGGAAGGGAGACGGAATCCGTGTTCCACCAGTACGGTTTTTCGCGCGCGATCACCCTCGTGCATGCCTCGGATCTGCGGCACGGTCATATGCGACTCATCGATGATGGTCAGAAACGGCTTAGGGAAATAATCTAAAAGCGTGAATGGCGGGCTTTTGGGTTGACGATTTTCGAAATATCGCGAGTAGTTTTCGATGCCCTTGCACCAGCCGACTTCTTTAATAAGCGCGAGGTCATACTCGGTTCGGCGGCGCAAACGCTCCGCCTCAAGAATTTTCTTTCTTTTCGCAAGTGTTTTGAGTTCTTCTTTAAGGTCGGTTCGGATATTTGCAATAACAACTTCTCGCATCGCCTCCTCCGAGGGCCAGAATTTTGCGGGAAAGAGTTTTATTACCCGAATTTCTTTGCTGTTTCCGAATGGCGCTTCCGTGCGTACCAACTTGGTAATGACGCCGTTTGCCAGCGCGACGCGCAGAATGGTATCTCCTTCGGGCATCCAGACATCAATGAACCTGTCGCGCATGCGGAAGTTGCCGCGCCAGAACCCGATCTCGTTGCGTTCAAACTGAAGCGCAAGCAGGGACTTGAGAAATTCCCGCTTCGTGTATTTTTGCCCGACCGACAGATTGAGAGCCAGTTTCTGGTAGGTAGCCGGAGAACCGAGGTTGTAGATACAGGATACGGATGCAACAACGATGGTGTTGGGATATTGCAGAACCGAGCGCACCGCCGCATGCCGCAGACGATCAATTTCCTCGTTGATCTGGACCTCTTTTTCTATATAGGTGTCGGAGGTTGGCAAATACGCTTCCGGCTGATAGTAATCGTAATAGGATACGAAATAGTGCACGTGGTCATGAGGGAAGAATGCCTTGAATTCTTCGTACAGTTGCGCCGCAAGCGTTTTATTGTGTGAGATTACCAGCGTCGGCATGCCCAACTTTTCGATTACGTGCGCCATGGTCAGAGTTTTGCCGCTTCCGGTAACGCCCAGAAGCGTCTGGAAGCGGTTGTTTTTCTTGAAACCTGAAACAAGCTCTCTGATAGCTCGTGGTTGGTCACCTGCAGGCTTGAGTTGTTTGGATATATGAAACATAACTTGCTTTTCGTTTCCTGTCTGCTATGTGGCGCTTGAGATCTGGTTTTTCGTTCTGCGCAGTCGGTGGTATGTAATCGCAAATCGGTGCGCTTCGTCGCGCAGGGCAAGAAGCGTTATACCGACGGATTCGGGAAGCGTGTCGAGCCGTACGGGGCCGGAACCGTACGGGCTCCAGAGAACACCGGCATTCTTTGCACGCCGCACGCTTCGTTTGAGCGTTGACGTTATTTGAGGTCGCCCCAGTTTTGCAAGCCCGATGACTGGAATGGGCAAATGTTTAAGTGCAGAAAGTTGTGTCCGTCCGCCATCAATAACAATCAGGTCAGAGTAAACCCATTCAGTGTGTGTAAGACGCCGATTGATAATCTCTTTGAGCGAGGCCGGGTCGTTGGAACCTCTGACGGTCTTGATCTTGAACCGGCGATACATTGATTTGTCGGGCCTGCCGTTTTTAAACGACACCATCGAGCCGACCGACAGAGCTCCGCCGGTGTTTGAGACGTCAAACGCTTCCAGGTGCGTTTTCTTCCCCGCGTACAGCGACAAGAACGTTTTCAGTCCTGCCATCACAAGGCGGTAAGAGGCAGCTTTTTCTTTGTGTGCCCAACATAATCCCAAATGATAGTACAGGCATGGTTTGTCTATCAATTTCTTGTCCTCCTTCGCTAAAGCTTCGGTGGACTTCGCTCGGCTGGATTTTAGCCGAGCTCCGCATGTTCGGTAGGGAAATAGCCGCCGGAGCGTTCGGAGGTATTCCTTGAACTCCTTTCCGTACACGAACGGTCCCGCTATATCGGCAGTGTTTTTGGGTTGGTGGGTTATGTAAACGCGGGGCAGTTTCTCGCGCGTGAATTCAACAAAGAAAAAGTTTTTGTCGTCCTTAAGGTCAAGGTTGTAAAACGGCTGATATCGCTGTATCAGTTGACGCTCCAAAATCAGGGCGTTTTTCTCTGACCGTGTCGATATCGTTTCGATGCTTCTGATTTTGGGGTAGAAGTTGAGGAACATTTCCGAGCGGCGGACGAAATGAGATACGACTCTTTTTCTGATGTTTTTTGCCTTTCCGATGTACAGAATGTGCCCTTTGCCGTCTTTAAAGACGTATACGCCAGTCCCGGTGGGGAGCGATTTTATTTTTTTGGAAAGCGATGCAGTCATTTTCACCTTATTTGTAGCACGTAGAATATTTCTTCGCCATGGTAAAGAGAAACCCCCCGGGAAAACTGCCCCGAGGGGTCGAAAGAGAGCGATGCAAGAACAAGGAAGTTGAAACTAGGGAACTACCGTCAGCGTCACCGTGCTTTCCACCCATCGCCAGTTGTACTCGGCGGAACTGACTTTGGCAGTGTTGGAAATGGTGACGGGAAGAGTGCCACATCCAGCGTTCGGCTTAGCCGTCAACTGGGCCGAACCCCTTTCTCCCGGCGAGAGCACGTGGAAGTTCCACGTGAACTTTCCGTCCTTGAAGAACGGAATTTGGCCGTAACCGGTGTCCACGTTGCTGCTGTGACTCTCGCTCACAAGCGTGAGGCGAGAGTCAAAGAAGTCGACGACTCGGACGCCGCCTCCGGTGCAGTTCTTCTTTCCAGTGTTGTCGACGGTGATGGTGTAGGTGAACTCGTCACCTATGTGCACCGAAGAAGGATTGACGCTCTTGGTGATGAAGAGCTCACACTCACCCGCGGGGTGCGTCGGCGTCTTGGTGGGCGTGGTGGGCGTCGAGGTTTTGGTCGGTTTACTTGTCGGCGTGGCGGTGGATGTCGGCGTCGCCGTCGACGTTATTGTCGGCGTTGAGGTTGGAGTGGAAGGAGGAGAAGTCGGTGTGGGCGGCGGTGGGGGCGGCGTGTTTGTCGGCTCCGGGGTAGGATTGGGAGTCGGTGTCGGTTCAAGATCACAGAAGACAGTCTCCATAGAGCCATAGTCGCGATCGCCGCAGTCGTCACTGTGGAAGGTTCTTGTCCGGACGACCGTAATGCTGTTTGGGCGGGCGCCAACGATTTCGAGCCGACCCAGCGGCGCGGGAAGCCCCAGACCCTTGATGTCGACAATCTGTAGCGGCAACAGCGCCGCCTGGAAGCTTGCCAGATAGTTGCCTCTCTGGTCGTATGCTTCGGCGGTGAAGTTGGTCAGGATGCTGTTATCCGGTTCGGGAATGGTCGAAGGCCTCACGTAGATGTCGCGGTCCGCACTCCATATGAGCAGGCGGGTGCTGATGCCCAACTCCACGTTTTCCTCAAACTGAACTTTCCTGCGGGTGCATAGGTCCAGACATCCGTAGGAGTCGAGCCTGACAAGCCGTTCTCCTTGCAGATCGCCGGTCTGGGGGTTGAAGTACGAATAACTTCCCCAGTACTTGGACGACTGGTAGACATCGGGCCTTATGACAAGAAACCCCGTCATCAGTCCCGGCTCGATGTTCGAGCCGTAGTACATCCCGTCTTTGGGGGACCTTTCCCCCGAGAGGGCTGCCCGAACATGCAGCAGCTCATCCTTGGTGAGTTGCTTCTTTCCGGTATCCGGATTTCCGGAACTGAATACCGCGAATTCAGCGGGAACCTTCCCCGTGCTGAGCCACTCCCCGACGTCGAACTTACTGGTCCCCTTGCCCTCGATGACAGTGTGAACCAGCAGTATGCGGTACCCCCAGTTGGTGTAGACCTCAATCCATGTGCTCGTCGAGTACTGCTCTTCGGTGCTGACCGAGAGCAGCGTGGTTGCAGCAGAGCTGATCCCTACCTTCAGGTAGGGCAGCAAGAGCCCGCTGGTCGGCAGCGGCACCGGTTCGCTTGGCACCGCCGCAAACGAGGTTGCCGCGACGGTGACGAGCATGACGACGGTGAGAGCCAGTGACCTTTTCATCCTTTTCTCCTTTCTTCTCCCTTATTCTGTTGATTGCTTTTGTCCCAGTACTATTTACTATTATAGTACATATAGATTTATCAGTCAAGTCAGTGATAAAGGTCGGTGTCTTTGGTGATGACCCCTCTTGGAATCTTGAAGAAAGTATGGAGGAAGAGTATACTAAACGGTTCTGCACAAATTTTTGGATGACACTCCACACGTATGGGTAAAAACGGCAACGGTAAAATTGAAATAGTGGGTGCTCGGGTTCATAACCTCAAAAACATTCACGTCGCAATTCCGAAGAGTAAACTTGTCGTCATTTGCGGGGTTTCCGGATCGGGGAAATCATCGCTTGCGTTCGACACGCTCTACGAAGAGGGGCAGCGCCGGTATCTTGAGGGACTTTCCTCGTACGTGCGCCAGTTCTTGGGTGGGTTCAAAAAACCGGACGTTGAAAAAATCGTTGGTCTTTCACCCACGCTGGCGATAAATCAAAAGAGCGTGTCCTCAAACCCCCGTTCGACGGTGGGAACCGTCACTGAAATCTACGACCATCTGCGGTTGCTGTTTGCGCGAGCCGGTGTTCCGTACTGTCCCAACGACAACATTCCCATCACGGCGCAGACGCCTCAGGAGATTACCGACCGGATACTGGAATTTGCCAAAAAAAGCAAAGTAATGCTGCTTGCGCCGGTCGTTGTCGGAAAGAAAGGCGAACATCAGGCGGTGTTCGATGAAATTAAGCGTGCGGGATACGCTCGCGTGCGCATGGACGGGTACCTCTACAATCTTGACGAGGCACGCGGCCTCAAACTGGAAAAAAACAAAAGACACTCCATCGATGTTGTCGTTGGAGAGGTGTACATGGGGTTGAAAGCGGATATTCATACGAACCTTTCAAAAATCGAGAAGGAAGCGCAAAAGACGAAAAAGAAACGGCTCGAGCAGTTCTTCAAAGAAGAACGCGTTGAGCTTCTCGAAAAGGTGAGGAGGGGTCTTTTGATGGGAAAAGGAAACGTCATCACCAACGTCAAGCGTCCGCAGAGCAAAGCCACCGGTCGTGACGTCGCGTTCTCCGAGCACTACGCGTGCCGAACATGCGGCTTCTCCATGCCGTTGATTGAGCCGCGCAGTTTCTCGTTCAACAGTCCCTATGGCGCGTGTCCTAGCTGTCAGGGACTCGGAACGAAACTGGAAATCGACTTGAGTTTGATTCTCAGCCCCGACCTTTCGCTTGAAGCGGGAGCAATTCTGCCATGGTTTTCGCTGAGCCGTGTGGCGCGAAGAGCGTTGGGCGCAAGCTGGCAGGAGTTCGTCACCACGACCATTGTTCGCCTGCACGGACATTCGCCGCGCACGCCGTTCAAGAATCTCTCCAAGAAAGCGCAGGAGCATATTCTGTTCGGGGACAAAAGTGAGGAAGTTGCTCTTGAATACGGCGATTGGAAAGGAAAAACGCGATTTGAAGGAATCATTCCGCGTCTTGAGCGGCTGTACTATGAAACCGAATCGGAGTTCGTCCGGCAGGAACTTGGAAAGTACATGACCGAGAAAACCTGCCCCGTTTGCAACGGTTCGCGGCTCAAGAAAGAAAGTCTGGCGGTCAGAATCGCCGGCAGGAACATTTTTGAAATCGCATCGCTGGCGGCAGAGGAACTCATTCGTTTCTTTGACACGCAGGCGCCGTCGCTGATGACTCACATGCAGCGGACGATCGCGCAGTCCATTGTAAAGGAAATACTTTCAAAAGCACGGTTTTTGCTTGACGTGGGACTCGAGTACATCACCGTTGCGCGCTCGGCGACGACACTGTCGGTAGGAGAAAACCAGCGCATCCGGCTTGCCACCCATCTGGGATCCGGGCTTTCGGGCGTCATTTATGTGCTGGACGAGCCCACCATCGGGCTTCACGCACGCGATACCGCTCGCCTCATCGCGACGCTCAAAAACCTCCGGGATCTTGGTAATACCGTCGTGGTAGTCGAGCATGACGAAAACGTCATTCGCTTGGCCGATTGGGCGATAGAAATCGGACCTTCGGCGGGAGAGCACGGCGGCAGGGTGGTGTTTGAAGGAACGTCTGAAGCATTGTCAAAATCAAAGACGCTTACGGGTCAGTACTTGAGCGGGAAGAAAAAAGTCATCACTGGCCTGCGCAAGAATCTTGAAAAGGTTGCCGAGCGAGACATAGTTACGCTTACAGGTGCGCGCCAGTTCAATCTTAAAAACGTTACCTTTCACGTTCCAACAAAGAAGTTCGTGTGCGTGGCGGGAGTGTCGGGGTCGGGAAAAAGCACGCTGGTTTTGGAGGTGTTTGCGAAAGCGTTGCAACGGGAAGTCGGCGGGATGAACGTCGTTCCGGGGGAATACAAAGAGCTTCTCAACAAAGAACTTTTCGACAAGGTGGTGTTGATTGACCAGAGTCCTATCGGCCGCACGCCGCGCTCAAACCCGGCTACCTACACGGGACTTTTAACGCCCATCAGGCAGCTCTACGCGCGTCTTGAGGAATCGCAGATTCGCGGCTACAGCCCTTCGCATTTCAGCTTCAATGTCAAACCGGGGCGGTGCGAGGCGTGCAAAGGGGAAGGATATACCAAAGTTGAAATGTACTTTTTACCCGACATCTATGTTGAGTGCGAGACATGCAAGGGAACGCGATTCTCACTCGAAGTACTCGACGTGCAGTACAACGAAAAAAGCATTGCCCAGGTGCTCGATATGACGGTTGAGGAAGCTCACAAGTTTTTTGCTCCGTTTCCGCAGATTAAATCAAAACTCTCGCTTCTGGAAGACATCGGTTTGGGATACATGAAACTGGGACAGCCGGCAACGACGCTTTCGGGCGGCGAAGCCCAGCGCATCAAGCTTGCCGACGAACTCTCGAAACGCGCCACCGGCAGAACGCTCTATATACTCGATGAACCCACCGTGGGACTTCACTTCGAGGACGTCAAACATCTCCTGGTCATTTTGCGCTCGCTGGTGCAGAAGGGAAACACGGTTGTGGTGATAGAACACAATCTTGACGTTGTGCGCGAAGCCGACTGGATCGTGGAACTGGGGCCGGAGGGAGGGGAGAAAGGAGGCAGGGTTATCTTCGAAGGAACGTCGGAGGAGTTGAAAAAAGAGAAAACGGCAACGGGAAGATATTTACAGCGGCAAGAAAATCAAAGGTAGTTATCTCTCGTGCTCGAACACGTCCACAATCAGATGGTCGTCCGGTTTGATAATCCCTCCGATGGCTTTGACGATGACCGAGGCGACATGTTCGGGTGTATGGGCGGCGGGATGATCGGGGAAGAGTTCATGGAACATTCCCGTATCGGTCGAACCGGGCGCTACAGTGAAAACCCTGATATGGTCCGGTGCGACTTCTTCGTGAAGCGACTGTGTGAAATTGATCAGTGCCGCTTTGGTCAACGAATAGAGCGACAATCCTCCGATGCCGTAGATGCCCGCGCCGGATGCGATGTTGATGATTATCCCGCCGCCGCTTGCTTTGATAAGAGGCAGCGCCGCATGCGTGACCGTGAGCGTTCCTTTGATGTTGATGTCAATGATTTCGTCCCAATCTTTCGGCGTTGTCTGTTCGAAACTTTTGCGATGGGCAATGGCCGCATTGTTGACCAGAATATGCAGCCCGCCGAACGTATTGACGGTCTTTGAAAGCGCTTTTCGTACACCCTCTGCGTCGGTGATATCGCCTTTCATTACCAGCGCCTGTTTGTTTTTGCGCAGCGCATCAAGCTCCGCGCTTTCGGGAATCGAACGTGAAAACACCGCAACGCTGGCACCTTCAGCCAGAAACGCCTGCGCGGCGGCAAGCCCGATGCCCGTTCCGCCACCGGTGATGAACGCAACTTTGTCTTTCAGTTCCATTGAGAATAGTATAAAGTAGGAAGGAATAAAGGGAAAGGTTTATAAAGTTGAAAGCGGAAAGTTTATAAAACGCAATGAATACGGGGACAATTATCATAATCGCCATCTTCGGAGTGCTGGGGATAGTCGGCGGCGTGTATCTTGTCGTCAAAAGATTGCTTTCCATCAAAAAACCGGAGGATGGGCAGCTTCTGATGCTCCAGAATCAGTTGAACGAAATAACGCGCGCGCTTGACACCAAACTGGGCGAATCCCACCAAGCCACACAAGCTCAGTTTGAGCGGAGTATCACCATCATCCGTGACGTCACCGAGAAGCTCACCAAGTTGGACGAGACAAACAAGCAAGTGATTAATTTTGCCGATCAACTTAAGAATCTCCAAGATATTCTCAAAAATCCCAAACAGCGGGGAGTGTTGGGTGAATATTATCTGGAAACGGTTTTGGAGAACGTTTTCGCGCCAAACCCGACTTTGTTCAAAATGCAGTATGAATTTCCCGACGGGACAATTGTAGACGCCGTCGTTTTTGTGAAGGATAAAATTATCCCGATTGATTCCAAGTTTAGTTTGGAAAATTATAATCGGCTAATCAGTGCGAAGTCGGAAGAAGAGAAAGAATATTACGAGAATGCCTTTGTCCAGGATTTAAAAAACAGAATTGATGAAACGTCAAAATACGTGAAGCCGGAGAACGGAACAATGGAATTTGCTTTCATGTTTATTCCTTCGGAGGCGGTCTATTACGATTTGGTTATCAATAAGGTTGGGGCCATAAAATCTAACACGAGAGACCTGGTAAATTACGCAGCCGAAAAAAGAGTGACTATTGTTTCACCCACAACCTTTTTTGCGTATCTGCAGACAATTTTACAGGGGCTAAAAGCTCTCCAAATAGAAGAGTCGGCAAAGGAAATACGACACCAGGTTGAAAATCTCTCTCGTCATCTTTCTTCATACGAAACGTACATACAGAAGCTGGGTGACCATCTGGGGAAAACCGTCGGAGCATACAACAGCGCATATAAGGAATTCGGCAAGGTGGACAAGGACGTGCTCAAAATTACCGGCTCCGGCTTTGAATCTGACGTAAAACAGATTGAAAAACCGTCTCACCAGGAGGATTGATTTATCGTGTCTTTATGAGGCGTGGCGGCCTCCCGAGGATGCTTGACAGGAGTTGCCCAGCGGCTATACTTATGCAGGCATCTCCTCCTTCTTCCTTTTTGCTCCTGGAGCTAGCCACTTCGGGAGCTCTTTTTTTGACTTGACTTGACGCCCGATGTGCATACAATGATACTTGCTCTATTCTTATTTTCAGTAAAACGTTTTCCAATATGAACATACGGCCGCTTTCCAATCACGTTATTATTAAACCCGATAAAGAGGAGGAAACTACGACATCGGGGATTGTGCTCCCCGAGAGCGCCGATAAGAAAAAACAGCGTCGGGGGGTTGTTATTGCGGTTGGTCCGGGCAAATACAACGAATCCGGAAATCGCATCTCTCCCGAAGTTAAGACGGGTGATAAGGTGATTTTCAAAGAACCTTGGTCCGAAGACAACAAGTTGTCGGGAAGTGATAAGGAAGAACTCTTCTTGGTTGATGAAGACGATATCTTGGCGATTATTGAATAATGAACATGGACATCCGCCGTCGCAAGGCTATGGCGGATGCTCATGTTTGTTAAATTTTATAAGTAAAATTTAACAAACATGGCAAAGCAAATGCTATTTGACGAAAAGGCGCGGGAGGCGATGAAGAAAGGCATCGACAAACTGGCAGCGGCGGTGCGCATGACGCTTGGTCCGCGCGGGCGGGCTGCGGTGATTGAAAAAGGATTCGGCGCGCCGCAGGTCACCTTTGACGGTGTTACGGTGGCAAAAGAAATAGAGCTTGAAGACAAGTATGAGAATCTCGGGGCTGAATTTTTAAAGCAGGCAGCGGACAAGACCAACGACAGGGTTGGTGACGGCACCACTACGGCGGTCGTGCTGGCGCATGCGATGGTTGAAGAAGGAGAACGGCTGGTCAAACAAAAAGGGTTCAATGTCATCCAACTTGCCGAGGAACTGAAGAAAGGAAGCGATATCATCGTGAAAACTCTTGAAAAACAGCGCGAGGAGATCAACGACAACAAAAAGATTGAAGAAGTGGCATCGCTTTCCTCGAAAGACGGGTCCATCGGCAAGCTACTCGCCGAAATCATGCAAAAAGTTGGTAAAGAGGGGGTGGTGAGCGTTGAGGATTCAAATACCATTGGCAACTCGTACGAGTTTGTGGAAGGAATGCAGTTTGACCGCGGCTACATCTCGCAGTACATGGTCACCAATGCGGAGAAAATGGAGGCGGATTTTGAAGACCCTTACATTTTGGTGACGGATAAAAAGATTTCGTCGGTCAATGAAATGCTGCCGCTGCTTGAGAAAATTCTCAAAGCCGGCAAGAAGGAGATGGTGATTATCGCCGATGATGTTGACGGAGAAGCGCTGGCGACGCTGGTTATCAACAAACTGCGCGGCATCTTCTCCGTTCTGGCGACCAAAGCACCAGGATTCGGCGACCGCAAGAAAGAGATGCTGCAGGATATCTGTGTGCTGACCGGCGCCGAGTTCATCTCAGAAGACACGGGACGCAAGCTGGAAAACGTGGATGTGGCCGACCTTGGGCAAGCGCACCGCGTGGTTGCAAACAAGGACGACACCAAGATCGTTGGCGGCAAAGGAGATAAATCCGCCATTGAACATCGCATCGCTCAACTGAAAGGACAGTTGCAAAAGACCGATTCGGAGTTTGACAAAGAAAAACTGCAGGAGCGGCTCGGAAAACTTTCCGGCGGCGTTGCGGTTGTCAAAATCGGCGCTCCCACCGAGTCGGCCCAAAAAGAGCTCAAACATCGTGTTGAGGACGCCGTGTCGGCAACACGCGCGGCGATGGAAGAGGGAATCGTTCCGGGCGGCGGTGTTGCGCTGTTCAATATTGCGCTTAAATACGGCCACAACGAAGACACCGACGTCGAAAAAGCGGCGCATGCGATTCTTGAGAAAGCGCTTCGCGCTCCGCTGTGGGCGATTATCGCCAACAGCGGGTCGAATCCCGACCATCTCGTCGAGGAGCTGAGGAAAGCAAAAGAAAGCGGCGGTCAGTGGCTCGGCTTTAATGCGGTGACCAACAAGATCGAAAACCTGAAAGACGCCGGCATCATTGACCCGCTGAAGGTGACCAAGGTGGCGTTTGTCAACGCCATATCGGTGGCGAGCAACTATCTGACCGTGGGCGTGGCGATTACCGAAGTTCCGGAAAAGGAAGACAAGGGGAAAGGAGGCCCTCCGATGCACGAAGATTACTGAAAATCGGATCAGCAGCCGTCTCCAAAAGGGGCGGTTGTTTGATAAAAAGTAGGATGATATACTGCAAAGCGTCGTCGGCTATCGTAACGCACTGTTTACAAACTATATGAAGTATCTATCGATGAATCTTGCGTGGATTATTATCATTGCCATCGCGCTGTGGGCTGTTCTTGTGTACAACGGTCTGGTGCGGCTGCGCAATCGCGTGCGCGAGGCATGGTCGGACATTGAGGTACAGCTCAAACGCCGTTATGACCTGATTCCGAACCTGGTGAACACCGTCAAGGGGTACATGAAGCACGAGCGTGAGGTGTTTGAGAAAGTGACGGAAGCACGGGCGCGCGCACTGGGCGCCCAGACAAGAAAAGAAAAAGGAGCGGCAGAAAATACCCTGTCGGAGACGCTCAAAACTCTCTTTGCGGTTTCCGAGAACTATCCCCAGTTGAAGGCGAACGAGAACTTCCTCGAACTCCAGCGCGAACTCTCCGACACCGAAAACAAAATTCAAGCGGCGCGGCGCTTCTACAACGGAGTAGTGATGGATCTGAACACCCGTATCCAAACGTTCCCCAGCGTCATCGTCGCCAACATCTTCCACTTCAAGGAAGAAGAGTTCTTCCAGACGGAAAACGAAGAGGAGCGAAAACCGGTCAAGGTAAGTTTTGAAGGCAAATAAAGGTCGCTTTCTCCATTGTATAGCCGACGAGTATGATAGCAGATCTCTCGCAATTTATGGGAACCAGCGGCCAGTTCTTGATGGTTTTGGTCGCTTGGACGCTGGTCTGGAAAGGGCTGTCGCTGTGGCGCGCCGCACGCAAGCATCACACCGCATGGTTTGTAATTCTGCTGCTGGTCAACACCGCAGGGCTTCTTGAAATCCTCTACTACTTCTACTTCAACAAGCTGGATAACGGGGGGCTGGGGTTTGTGCACCGCGCCTGGGATTCGCTGTTCAAAAAGAAATCAAAGGAGGAAAGCGGCCAGCAGTAGTCGGCATTAACGCTTCGGTCGGAACCTTGATTTCGACGCGTCGGCGTTATCAATCGACCGTTGCCAGTCGCAAGTTTTCGTATGACTCTCTATTCGACTCGCGATTCCAATATCAGGAAAACGTGGGTGATTTTCACTCTGTTTTTGATTGTCATCATCGGTATCGGATGGGCGTTTTCGTACATTTATAATAACATGTTGATTCTCTATGCTGCGGTGCTGTTCAGCGTTCTGATGAATGTCATCGCATACTGGAATTCGGACAAGATTGCAATGGCGATCGCCGGGGCGCATCCGGCGACGCACGAGAACGCGCGAGAGCTGTTTCACGTCGTTGAGAATCTTTCCATCACCGCGGGTATCCAAGCGCCCAAAATTTACATCATTGACGATCCTTCTCCCAATGCGTTTGCGACGGGGAGAAATCCAAAGCACGCCGCCGTTGCGGTTACGACGGGACTATTAGAGCGGTTGGATCGCAGCGAGCTTGAGGGAGTGATCGCGCACGAGCTTTCGCACGTCAAAAACTACGACACCTTGCTGCAGACGATTGTGGTGGTGCTGGTGGGATTCGTCGCCATCATCTCCGACATATTTACGCGGTCGCTGTGGTGGGGGAGACGCAGCAGCAATGACAATCGCGGCAACGCCGTTTTGATGCTGGTCGGCGTCGTGCTGGCGATACTTGCGCCCATTGTCGCGACGATGATACAGCTTGCGATATCGAGGAAGAGAGAGTTTCTTGCCGATGCATCGGGAGGACTTCTGACCCGCTATCCGGAAGGGCTTGCATCCGCGCTTGAAAAGATTGCAGCCGCGCCTCCGCTGCGCCGTGCAACAAACGCCACCGCGCATCTCTACATTGCCAACCCGTTTAAAATTGACGCTCCTGGTACCGGCGGAATTCGTAAAACTCCTTGGCTCGCAAAGCTATTTATGACTCATCCTCCAATCGAGGAAAGAATTGCTGCATTGCGCCAAACTTCAAAGTGAGATAGCGTGAAATTGGGTGGGGTCGCATAGTGGTCCCCGAAACAGAGCAAAGCTCGTTACGGGGCAAGCTAGTGCACGATGATTGTTCCCGATTTGTCTAAAATTTGATAAATTTTAGGTACAAATCGTCATGCCTGAGGCAGATCCACCTCTGGCGGACAATCCCGTATAAAGCGGAAGGGTGCAGGAGTGGTTTAACTGGCAGTCCTGGAAAGACTGTGTACCAGAAATGGTACCGCGAGTTCGAATCTCGCCCCTTCCGCAGGAATGGGTTTGAGAGACTTTCCCGCCTGAAACGCGCGTTTGAAAAAGTTCAACCTTTAATGTACGATAAGCGAAAGTAAAAACGGCGCTTTTTTTATGGGTAAATTTATAGTGTTCATCAAAAGAAAGAAGTGGTGGTTTATTGTCGGAGCGACTGTTGTTGTTGTCATCCTCTTTTTCGCATTCAGGAACGGTAGCGATGGTTTTAAGACGGTGGACGTACAGCGCGGGACGGTTGTTTCGGAAGTAAGTGTCACCGGGCAGGTGAAACCATCACAAAAAATCGACCTTGCATTTGAAGGAGGCGGCCGCATTGCAGCTATTGATGTGAAAGTAGGCGATAGAGTTATTCAGGGGCAGCGGCTAGCCGCGCTTGAGAGCGCGGATTTATATGCGCAGCTTTCGCAGGCGCAGGCGACGCTGAAAGCCCAGCAAGCGAAACTTGAGGAACTCAAGAAGGGCGCACGTCCCGAGGATATCGCTACAAAGGAAGCAGAGCTGAAAAAGGCAGAGGCGGATCTTGCAAACTACTATGTTGACATCGTCAACGTCGTCAACGACGCCTATGCAAAGGCGGACGACGCGGTTCGAAAGCAACTTGATGATTTCTTCACCAACGACGATATCAATCCGCAGCTGACGTTTTCCTCCACAAACTCGCAAGCGGTAAACGACGCACGTACTAAACGATTTCTGTCGGGAACCAAACTGACGGAATGGAGAACGGCACTGGACACTCTCAACGTAACATTGCCGCCTTCGTCTCTTGAACTGGCGCTCGTGGATGCTCAAGGGCGCCTTTCTGTCATCAGAGATTTTCTTAACACTGCCGCACAAGCGTTGGATGGATCCATTGACCTTTCGGCATCGGCGCTGACAACGCTTAAAACTAATATCAACACCGCCCGAACCAACGTCAATACCGCTGCCTCGAACGTTACCACTCAAGATCAGCTGATTGCAGCCCAAATTTTGACCATTGCGCGGATTCAGAGCGAGCTTGACCTTAAACGCGCCGGTGCAACCGCCGAGCAGCTTACCGCTCAGGAAGCGCTCGCGGAACAGGCGCAGGGACAGATTGAGTACTACCAGTCGCAGATTGCAAAAAACGTTCTGCGCACTCCCTTTGCGGGCGTGGTGACCAAAGTCAGTTTTGAAGTGGGGGAAATCGTGGCGGCAAAAACAGGGATCATTAGCATCGTGGGAGCGGGCTTCTATGAGATTGAAGCGAACGTGGCTGAGTCCGACATCGCCAAGATAAAAATCGGTAATACGGCGCTGGTGACGCTTGACGCATACGGCTCGGATGTTGAGTTCGATGCGTCGGTAGTTTCCATTGACCTTTCGGAAACGATTGTTGAAGGCGTCGCAACGTATAAGACACGGCTGCAGTTTGGGAAAGAAGACGTCCGCATTCTACCGGGACTTACGGCAAACGTTGACATCCTAAGCGACCGAAAAGAAAACGTGCTGTATGTTCCGACGCGCAATGTTACCGCCAAAGACGGTCACCGGTACGTGGAAGTGCTTTCCGGCGATGGTACGGTCAGCGAAGTTGAGATTGTCACGGGCTTGCGCGGCTCTGACGGACGCACTGAGGTTATACGGGGAGTTTTGGAAGGAGTGAAGATCGTTGTTGAGTAGCTCGCATGCCTCTCATCAAAACCGAACATCTTGAGAAGACGTATGTTGGGGACGGTGTTGAAACGCAGGCGCTGCGCGATATTTCCCTTTCAATCAACGAGGGGGAGTTCATCACAATTATGGGTCCCTCAGGTTCGGGGAAATCTACTCTGATGCAGATCTTGGGGTGTCTTGACCGCCCTACAGGAGGTAAATATTTTTTTGAGGAACGGGAGGTAAATACCTACAGCGACGATGAACTCGCACATATCAGAAACAAAAAAATCGGTTTTGTATTCCAGGCGTTCAACCTGTTACCTCGCGTATCGGTATTGGAGAACGTGATGATGCCGCTGATGTACGCGCGCATTCCCGCGCGAGAACGGGAACGGAAAGCGCGACAGGTGATTGAAATGGTGGAATTGTCCGATCGGGTGGATTATCACACATCGCGTCTCTCCGGCGGCCAGAAACAACGGGTAGCGATTGCGCGGGCGCTTATCACTGAGCCGAAGGTAATTTTTGCCGATGAACCAACCGGGAACCTCGATTCAAAATCGGGGGAAGTAGTTTTGAAGTTCCTGCAGGAGTTGAATGATGAAGGTCATACCATTGTGGTGGTGACGCACGAATCGTACGTTGCGCAAGCCGCGCGGCGGATTCTGCATATCATCGACGGCACCATCGACAAGGACGAAGCGGTGGAACGCCAGCGCATCATCGCCAAAGAGGGTTTTATAAAGTAATCGTCTATGCAGCTGCGGGACACTATCAAAACCGCGTTCGCCGGTCTCGTGGTGCACAAGAGCAGGTCTGTCCTGACGATATTGGGTATCGTCATCGGAATCACTTCAATCACGATCGTCATGTCGGTTGGTGAAGGAGCACAGAGTTATATACTGGGCGAGATTCACCGATTCGGACCCAACAACGTTTTTATTCTCCCGGGCAAATTCCCAACCGGTCCCACCAGCGGCATGGGATCATTACTGAATGATTCGCTCAAGCTGGAAGACATTAAGGATTTGGAACTTAAAAACAACGTTCCGCAAGCTGTCAAAGTCGTGCCGTTTGTGTTCGGAAGCGTTCCAGTGTCGTTTGAAAATGAATTGCAGCGGATGATGGTGATGGGCAGCGTTCCTCAGTCGCAGGAAATATTCAATCTGGAAGTTGAGCGCGGACGGTACTTTGATCAGTTTGATTTGGACAGTCACGCACGGGTTGCGGTCATCGGGAGCACTATTGCCGAGGATTATTTTGGGACTATTGATCCTCTGAGACATAAGCTCAAGATTAAGGGCTTCAATTTTGAGGTTGTCGGGGTACTTGCTTCAAAAGGACAGGGTTCGTTCATAAACTACAACAAATCCGTGCTTACTCCTTACACCTCGATTCAGACCGACGTGCTGGGGATCAAGTACTTTCAGCGCGTTGCTGTTGAAGCGGAATCGGAGGAAGCCATTCCGGCGGTCATCGAGGACATCAAGCGGGTGTTGCGGGACAACCACAATATATCGGATCCCGATAAGGACGACTTTACGATTCAGACCCAGGAAGATATCGCCCAGCGCGTGGGAACCATTACGGGAATCCTGACAGTTCTTCTGGCTTCCGTTGCCGCAATCTCACTCATTGTCGGCGGTGTGGGGATTATGAACATCATGTTCGTTTCGGTGACGGAACGAACGAAAGAAATCGGCTTGCGAAAAGCACTGGGTGCGACAAATCGAAATATTCTCGCTCAATTTCTGGTTGAGGCAGCAGTACTGACGATCAGCGGGGGAATCGTCGGGATTGCCGCGGGAGTGGTGCTGACATACGGCGCGACCGTTGCAGTTCAAAGATTTGCCGAGATTAATTTCCCATTTTCGTTCTCGGTTAATGGAATGATACTGGGCATTGTTGTTTCAACGAGCATCGGGCTTATATTCGGAATCTTTCCGGCGCGCCACGCTGCTCAAAAACAGCCGGTGGAAGCATTACGGAGCGGTTAACATATGCGACTTGCCGACACCATACATACATCGCTGGATACATTGCGCTCACATCGGAGCCGTTCGGTGTTAACGATGCTGGGAATCGTGATTGGCATCGGCGCCATTATTATCGTGATGTCAATCGGTGACAGTGCGCGCGACCTCATTCTTAAAGAGATTGAGGCGTTCAGCCCAACACTGGTGGTTATTAACCCGGGGCGACCCAGCGAGGGAATTCTGGGAGGATCGTTTGAAAGTGTGGTGAGTGATTCGCTGACCAAACGCGACGTCGAGGATCTACGGAAAAAATCAAACGTTCCTGACGCGATATCGGTGACTCCAACCGTGATGGGATCGGTGACGGTTACCTACGGTTCGGAAACCTACGGAGGGACGATATGGGGAGGCGACGGGGGAATCTTTGACATATACCAGATTGAATGCAGTCAGGGTGAAGCATTTACACAGGAGGATGTTGATGCGCGAGCTGACGTTGCGCTCATTGGCACCGATGTAGTCGAGAAATTGTTCGGTGACACTCCTCCCATCGGTCAGAAAATAAAAATAAAAGACAAAAAGTTGAGAGTCGTCGGCATTATGACCGCAAAAAGCGCTATGATGGCCGCTTCTGTTGAAGGTATTGTATTGGTGCCGTATACAACGGCGCAGGAAGACATTCTCGGCATCAGACATTTTCATGAAATTGCCGTTGAGGCGAGTTCTCCCGAGACGGTTCCCGGTGTTGTAAAAGATATTAAGCAAACGCTCCGTAACAATCACGATATCGACGATCCCCAGAAAGACGACTTTATGGTCAATACCATGGAAGATTCGATTAAAATCATCGACAGCGTGTTGGGAGCTATTACCGCGTTTCTTGCGATGGTTGCGGCAATTTCACTGGTGGTAGGTGGTGTTGGCGTGATGAATATCATGTTGGTATCGGTGACGGAGCGAACGCGTGAAATAGGACTGCGCAAGGCACTGGGAGCGACAAATCGAAATATTCTCGCCCAATTTCTTATTGAGGCGCTGTTTTTAACTGGCATCGGCGGTGTTATCGGCATCGTGTGCGGGATGACAATTACCGGCTTGATTACCGTCGTTGCCGCATACGCAACGGGGATTCAATTTCCGTTCGTTTTCTCGACGCAGGGAATGCTGCTGGGACTTCTGGTAGCCGGCGGCACCGGACTTATATTCGGTATCTTTCCGGCACAGCAGGCGGCCAAAAAAAGCCCCATCGAAGCACTGCGATACGAATAAGTTGACTGAAAAGTAAAGAGTGATACCATAGCACCCGGAACGCACATGGGGAGGTCGCGATGAGTGAAAGCGCTTGTATCAACAATATCCGCACACCAACGGACGAGGATAGAATCCTTACGCCTCAAGAGCTCATCTTCGCCGCGCTCTCCGTTCTCGGTCGACTGGAACAGAGAGCTGAGGCGACTCTCGATGAACTCGAAGTAAAGGTCAGCTTTGGGAGATCTTCGGAGAGAACAACGGTGAACTACCTACACGGAGGAGAGTGACATGACCCGCATCTTCTCCTCCCGGCCCCGGTACTCCGGGGTCTTCTTTTTGAAATCTAGAATTTTTGAAATCTAGAACTGAGAGCAGATGCCAATTTAAAATGTCCAGGAATTCACGATCGTGAATTCTTGGACAAATTGATAAATCCCAAATTCCTTACTCTCATATCAAGCTCCTATTCCTATCAGACTCTCATCAAGCTTCCAACAACGCTCCTTTGATTTTACTTTTGCACAGCTGGCTCGGTTTTGACTTCACATCCGCACGCATCCGTGATATGCTGGACGCACGTCTATAGAGGATATTCTTGCCGCCGTCTCCATGAGACATCCGCGGAGTGAGGCCGCGGGAACAGGCAAGAATCTCTTAAGGCAGAAGCTCCGTGCAGTGGAGCTTTTGTCTTTTGTAGAGCATCTCTTTTTCTGTGTACGTATGACATGGTAGTATGTACTGGAAGTGTGTAACGTCGGAAAAACATGGAAAAAGAATTCACTGCCGAGGAAGCAAAACAAGTTGGCGATGCCATCGGCGTAAATTGGGAGGAGGTCCCCATTGAAGAATTTCGAATGGGACTTGGAGTTGAACTGGAGCACGGCACCCGTTTTGAGCAGGCAAATGTTACTAACGACGACATGGCAATGACCGCTAAAATCGCCTTAGCGCATCTTTTAGAATTTCCCGACTACTATACGCGTCTTGAGGCGATGGAGCGGGAAGCCGAGAGACGCTGGAAGAGATAGAACATATGAGGGAGCAAAAAGAAAGTCGTAATGCCTCCCGACGCGAAACGCGGGCGCTTCGCATGACGCAAGAACTCAAAAGGATCTTCCCCGGCATAACTCACACCGCACTTTCATACCGCTCTCCGTGGGAACTTGTGGTCGCGGTAATTCTGTCTGCGCAGTGCACCGACAAAAAGGTCAACGAGACAACCCAAAAACTTTTCAGAAAATACCGTTCTCTCAAAGATTACGTACATGCTGGCCAAAAAGCATTCGAACAGGATATCAGGTCAACCGGATTCTACCGGAACAAAGCAAAAAACATCCTTACAGCGGCACGGCTTTTGCAGAAGGAGTTTAGAGAGAAAGTTCCGCGAACCATGTACGAATTGATGCAGCTTCTGGGTGTTGCCCGAAAAACCGCAAACGTGGTGTTGGGAAACCTGTACGACACTGTAGAGGGGATTGCCGTGGATACGCATGTGCGGCGATTTGCGCTTAAATTTGACCTCTCTGACTCTCGCGATCCAAACAAAATTGAACAGGACCTGATGAGACTGCTTCCCAAAAAAGAGTGGTTTAATTTCAGCAATCGCCTTATCGAGTACGGTCGCCAGATATGCCCCGCGCGCAAGCACGATTGTACGCATCATCCGCTCACCGTGCTTTGGCCATCGGCAGCACACCGCTGGCCGAGTGCAAAATGATATACTATAGATATGGCAGGGATCCAAAGAACGAAGGTGGTATCGGTGCTCGTCAGAAATTTTGTTTTTGGAGCGGAAGACGGTTTGGTATCAACCGTTGGATTGCTGTCGGGTATCGCGATTGCGGGTGTATCTCGCACCAACATCATTCTAACCGGTATTGTTCTTGTGTTTGTCGAAGCGTTCTCCATGGGAATAGCCAGTGAGCTTTCCGAACATTCGGCTGAGGAATACGAACAGCACCACGAGGTGGGGGAGCACATCCCGGTTCTTGGAGGTTTGGTGATGTTTATTTCTTATGTAGTGTTTGGGTTTATTCCCCTCGTTCCATATCTTTTTGCAGGAGGTGTGACGTCACTGCGATATTCCATCAGTATCTCTCTGGTTACGCTGTTTGCACTGGGAATCCTGAGTGCGAAATTGAGTGGAACAAAACTGTTTCGTCATGGAATTGTCATGACCATTATGGGGGGAGCGGCAATTGTCATCGGTGTGGCGATAGGATCTCTTATCAACATCGGAGGCTGACAAGTCAGGCTTTTTGTAAGGAAAGAGTTCTGCACCCGCCGCCAGTTCAATCTATCTCTGGTTCTTTCAAGAAGGGCTTTATTGTCTTTCGTATGATTGTCGCGCTCTGTTCTTGACTCTGGAAAACGGTATAATATGGAGCAACTTATGAAACATCAACTTTCTCCTCTGTCGTATCCGTACGACGCGCTTGAGCCCTACATTGATGCGCGCACCATGGAACTGCATCACTCCAAACACCATCAGACATACGCCGACAAGTTCAACGCGGCGCTGGAAAAACATCCCAAGTTGTTCGATAAAACGCCGGAGGAATTACTCTCTGATCTTTCCAGCATATCCGATGACATCAAAGGAACGGTGCAAAATAATGGAGGAGGATACGTCAATCACAATCTTTTCTGGAGCATCATGAAGCCCGGCGGCGGAGGGGTTCCTGTCGGCATACTTGCCGATGAAATCAACAAAACATTCGGAAGCTTCGAGGAATTCAAAAAACGATTCAGCGAAACGGCACTGGGACACTTCGGGAGCGGCTGGGCGTGGCTTGTGTGGGATCTGCCTCAAAACCGCCTGGAGGTTTTTTCGCTCCCCAACCAGGATTCGCCGCTTTCGAGCAACAAGATGCCGTTGCTGACATTGGATGTGTGGGAACACGCGTACTATCTCAAATATCAGAACCGCCGCGCGGAGTATATAGAAGCGTGGTGGAATGTCGCCGGCTGGGATGCCGTCGGAGAACGTTTTGCGGAAGCTCATTCCGGCAGGTAGACAAGGTGGATAGCGCGGCATACCATAACAACATGCGCTCTATCTCTAAAGCAAAAGCCCTGTTGTATGCACTACTGGCGCTCGCAATTATCATCGCAGGCATATTGTTGTTTACTCAAAAAGTTGGCGGGTTACCTTTCTTGACTCAATGATTTCTTTTACGGAGCGGGTATACGCCGCAACAAGAAAAATTTCCAGAGGGCAGACACGCACGTATAAAGAGATTGCGCGTGCGGCAGGCAAGCCGCGAGCATGGCGAGCGGTCGGAAACATTCTCAATAAAAACCGTGATGCCCGTGTACCGTGTCACCGCGTTATCCGCTCTGACGGGACAGCCGGAGGATATGCGCGCGGAACGAGAGCAAAGATGAAACGGCTTGCTGCCGAAGGCGTTTACGTCAAACCATAGCATATGTATCTTCTCAACCTTTTGAGAAGCTGGCGGCGGCTGTTTGCAAATCCTGCCGATCACCTGTTGCGGCTGGAAATCAGTCGTGCTGCGTTCGAACATAATATCAGACAGTTTCGTCGGCTTTTTCCGAAACATCGGCTGGCGGCGGTGCTTAAGAGCAACGCGTATGGGCATGGGCTCATAGAGATCGGGCGGTTGTGCGATGTACTACAAAACATCTCCCTGCTTGTGGTAGACAGCATTATCGAAGCCCGCCTGCTTCGGGATTCTGGCGTCAAAAAGCCGCTTTTGATTTTAGGACATGTACCGTTCGCGATTACCGCATCACTGAAACGCCTGAGGGCAACCGCGCTGACGGTTAATTCGCTTGCCCAAGCCCGCTTTCTTGCGCGTACCATCCGTTTTCCCCTTACGATTCATATAAAGACGGATACCGGTATGCACCGGCAAGGCGTCCTCGTGCACGAGCTTGAAGAAACACTGAATGTGCTCAAGACCAATCCGGCACTGAGCATCGGAGGGCTTTTGTCGCACCTTGCCGATGCGGATAATCCCACAAATCCTGAGCCGACCCACCGCCAGCTATCGCTTTGGGATAACGCCGTGGTGACATTTCTTCGGCACGTTCCCGAAGGAGAACTGCACTACTCGGCAACCGCCGGGACAGAATATATTCAGAAAAGGAAAAGCACTCTGATACGAGCCGGCATCGGTTTATACGGATTTGATACGTCGGTGCGCAAGCATCTTGCCGTCAAGCCGGTGCTTTCTCTGTGGGCAAAAATTGTTAACGTAAAAACAATCTCTCGAGAAGACCGCATCGGCTATAATTTTACCTTCACCGCACCGCAGCAGATGACTATTGCGGTCATTCCGTGCGGCTACTATGAAGCGCTACCGCGTGCACTGAGCAATAGAGGACACGTATATGGAGGCGACATTCCGCTTAAAATCGTTGGAACAGTCAGCATGAATCTGACGACGGTCGACGTGTCTCCTTTGCCGCGACCGCCCGTGTTGGAAGATGAAGTCGAAGTTCTCTCAAACAACCCGCAACGGCTCAATTCGGTGGAAAATGTCGCCCGTCTTGCCAACACCATTCCGTATGAAATTCTTGTTCACATCACCCCCGCGATAAAAAGAGTGGTAGTGTAATAAATGCACTGATGTTTTTATGGACGCTGTTCAAGAAATAAAAGAAAAACTGGATATCGTAGAGATCATTCGCTCTTATATCCCGCTCCAGCCGGCAGGGAAAAATTTCAAGGCGTTATGTCCGTTTCACAAGGAAAAAACGCCTTCGTTTATCGTATCGCCGGACCGGCAGACGTGGCGGTGCTTTGGAGCCTGCAATGAAGGAGGAGACGTGATCAGCTTTGTGATGAAGTATGAGAACGTCGAGTTTTACGAGGCGCTGCGCATGCTTGCCGACAAAGCCGGCGTGGAATTGAAACGCTTGAGCCCGGCCAGTCAGAAAGAGTTTGGAGTGCTGTACGATATCAACGTTTCCGCAAAAGATTTCTTTGTGCGCGAACGCTCGTTAAACTCCCAGGCGCAGAAATACCTGACACAGCGCGGCCTGGTGCAAGAAACCATCGATGAATTTGAAATCGGCTATGCACCGGACAGCGCCGACGCTCTTTCGCTGTATCTGGTTAACATCGGTTACGATGTTACGGATATTGAACGTGCGGGACTCTCATTTCGCACCGAGAGAAAAACGTATATTGATCGCTTCCGGGGACGTATTGTATTTCCGCTCTATAACACGTTCGGAAAGGTGGTGGGATTTTCGGGTCGGATTCTTCCGGAATGCGAAACTGCCGCGACGCCCAAGTATCTCAATTCACCGGAAACGCTCCTTTTCAACAAATCGAAGATTCTCTACGGACTGCATCAAACCAAGCAGCACATAAAAGAGGCAAACACGGCAGTTCTGGTGGAAGGACAGATGGATTTTTTGATGCTGTTTCAGGACGGTGTGCGCAACGTCGTTGCTACGTCAGGAACTGCACTTACGTCTCATCATCTGATCGTCATCAAAAAATATGCCGATGATCTTGTTATTTCCTTTGATAGCGATGAGGCGGGTATTGCGGCAACGGAACGGGCGATCGACATGGCGCACGCGCTTGACTTTACTGTTCGCGTTTTTATTCCTCGCCCTTACAAGGACGTTGCGGATATTGTGTTCAATCATTCCGGTACCATCGCGCGCTCGCTTGAACGCGAATCGGTCGCAGCGCTGAATTTCTATTGTGAAAAATTTCTCAAGGATGCATCATCCGCGTCACTCAAAAACCGAGCGCGAGCATTCCTTGAGAAAATTTCATTCATTAAAAGTCCGGTGGAACAGAGTCGGTGGATTCGTCGCGCCGCCGAGCATACCGGCGTTCCGGAACACGCTCTGCATGAAGAACTGACAATGCTCCGTAAAACAACCCGAACGGCAGCGGTGCCTCAGGAGCAGTCTCGGGTTTCATCGGAAGAACTGGAATTCGAGAGTCGCCATGAGCAGCTGTCCGCAGCAATCATTACGCTCAGTTTCTTGCATGAGAACAGTATGTTTCTCATTAAAGAATTCCGTCAGTACTTTGCACCTCGCCTCGAACCGGTACTGGACATACTCGAGAAAGGAAGAGAATGTCTTCCGACTGATCATCCTGCCCATCAGCTCTTTTCGTTGCTTGAAATGAAATCGTCTCTCAAATACACCTTTTCGGACGCTCAAATGATCACGTCAGAGATCAATTTTCTTCTCTCGGAGCTGAGACGGGAATTTCTCAAGAGTCGCCGCGTTGAGATTCAAAAACAGATCGCTGTCACTGAAGCGGCACAAGATACCGATGCCGTTGCGCAGTTACTAAAAGAGTTTGACGACATTACAAAACTGATAGATAATACACACAATTCGTAGTCCGATATGACACAGAAACGTAACAAAACCGCGCGCAGCAGGCGAGGGCACAAACGGCTGTCTTTAAAACGCCGACCTAAGTCAGCTTCTCGTCATGCCCGTACAAAGACGCGTCCGGCGCACCGCTCCCGCGTGCGTACCGTACGCACGCGTCGTCCAAAGCGAAATTTCGCCAAGGCGGCGGATATAAAACCGACACTTAAACCTCCGGGCAGGGTTGGAGCTGCAGCGCGTCCTCAGATTACCAAGTCGAAAAAAACGTTTCTAAAAAAAGATCTTGAAGCCATCAAGCAGCTTATGGAGCGCGGACGCTCACGCGGTTTTGTGACCGATTCAGAAGTGCTGGCGGCATTTCCTCACATCGAAGAAAATGTTGACTTGCTGGATGAGATATATGATCAATTGGAACAGAGCAACATCAAAGTTATCGAGGTCAGCCAGCTTATTGACACCGATGCCGACCGTCACGAGATCAGCAGGAAAGAAATCGAGAGTCTGGACGCCACGGAACTCCCCGACGCCGTTCAGTTATATCTCAAATCCATCGGGCGCACGGCGCTTCTGACCGCTCAAGAGGAAAAAGATCTCGCCAAGCGTGCGGAAGGCGGTGACGAGGAAGCCCGACAGCGCCTGATACAGGCAAACCTGCGCCTGGTCGTTTCAATCGCCAAACACTATGTCAATCGCAGTCCGAATCTGGGCATTCTTGACCTGATTCAGGAAGGCAATATCGGTCTCTCGCGCGCCGTTGATAAATTCGACTACCGCAAAGGTTTCAAATTTTCCACGTATGCGACGTGGTGGATCCGACAGGCGATCACGCGTGCTCTTGCCGATCAATCGCGCACCATTCGCATTCCGGTGCACATGGTGGAGACCATTTCGAAGTACACACAAGTAAAACGGCGTCTCGCACAGGAACTGGGACGGGATCCGCTCGCCGAAGAAATCGCCATCGAGATGGCGGTGCCGGTTGAAAAAGTACGTCACATCCAGGAAATTTCGCAGGAAGTATTGTCGCTGGAATCGCCGGTTGGTGACGATGAGGGTGACTCAACGCTTGCGGAGTTTGTCAAAGACGAAAAAGGCCTTTCACCCGACCAGGCAACGTCACATACGCTCCTGAAAGAAAAGATTGCCGAAATTATCAGTGATCTCACACCCCGCGAGAGCGAGATTATTGCAATGCGATTCGGACTTGCCGACGGGATTACACACACGCTTGAAGAAGTAGGCAGGAAGTTCGGCGTGACACGCGAGCGCATCCGTCAAATTGAAGCCAAAGCGCTTGAAAAGATGCGGGAGCACGACAAAGCGCGAGCGCTGGAGGAATATTGAAAGAGAACACAAAAATCAAAAACCACGGTGCATAACGGAGAATCAAAAGTGAAAACAGGAACAGAGATTCGGGAGCTGTTTCTCGGATTCTTTAAGGAGCGAGGACATACGGTCGTACCTTCGTCTTCGCTTATCCCCGACGACCCATCGGTTTTGCTGACGACTGCGGGGATGCAGCAGTTCAAACGATATTACACCGGCGAACTTGATGCACTGAAGGATTTCGGAAGTAAAAACACCGCTTCGGTGCAGAAATGTTTCCGGACTTCCGACATTGACGCAGTAGGGGACGAGAGCCATCTTACGTTCTTTGAAATGCTGGGGAATTTTTCCTTTGGCGATTATGGGAAAGAAAAAGCGATCCAGTATGCTTATGATTTTATTACCGGCAAGGACTGGATAAATCTTGACATACATCATGTCAGCGTGTTTGCCGGTGACAGTGAGATTCCGCCGGACGAAGAATCCGAAAAAATCTGGAAATCGCTTGGTATAAAGAATATCGATAAGGCAGGCCGAGAGGATAACTTCTGGGGACCGACAGGGGCCGAAGGGCCCTGCGGGCCGACAACAGAGGTTTATGTCAAAAGCTCAACCGGCAGCGTTGAGGTGTGGAATATCGTTTTCAACGAATATCGTCAGCGCGATGGGAAGCTTGAGAAACTCAAGATACCAGGCGTTGACACGGGAATGGGACTTGAACGTCTGGCGATGGTAGCTCAAGAAACCCCGACGATTTTTGAAACAGACCTATTTAATTCTATTTTCAGCTCTATCATTCCGATTATTGGTGACAAGCCCGTGGAAAAAATAAGGATAATAGCTGACCATTTAAGAGCAGCTGTGTTCTTAGTCGCGGACGGAATTGAACCGTCGAACATGGAACGAGGATATGTATTACGCAGAATTATCAGACGGGCAATGCTTGCACACTATAGATTCATAGGCGCTGGTCTAAACCCAGAATTTTATAGAGATCCTGCTCAAGAGATTATTAATCTTTATTCAAGAGAAAAACAATATGAAAATCTGAAGAATAAAAAAGATCTGATTTTAACGACGATTGGAAAAGAAACACAAAGATTCAGCAAAAGTATTGAGATGGGATTGAAATTCTTCGAGAAACATATTTTTGCGAGAAGGAAGGAAGAAGGAAAACCATTCGCAATAGCATCACAAAATTATACGCTTTCCGGTAAAGAAATATTTGATTTACATCAGAATTACGGATTCCAAATAGAACTTACAAGGGAGATAGCAAAAGAGAAGGGGTTTTTACTAGATGAGGATGGATTTCGTAAAGAGTTAGAAAAACACCAGAAGATTTCCCGTGCCGGCGTTGAGAAGAAGTTCGGAGGCCACGGGCTGGTGCTTGACACCGGAGAACTGAAAGCCGGCGACAAGAAAGAACTGGAATACGTCACGCGCCTTCACACCGCGACACATCTTTTGCAGTGGGCATTGCGCAAAACCCTGGGAGAAACCGTCAGGCAAATGGGGTCCGATATCACTGTCCAGCGCCTGCGATTTGATTTTTCATTCGATCGTAAGTTAACCGACGGGGAATTACACGCCGTTGAAAAACTTATCAACGAACAGATTGAAAAAAATCTTCCGGTTTCCTTCAAAGAGATGACCAAAGAAGAGGCTCTACGGGAGGGAGCATTGGCTTTTTTCAGAGGAAAATATCCGAATACGGTAAAGGTCTACTCCATCAGTTCAGAATCTTCTGGCGGCGTCATCAGTCAAGAACTGTGCGGAGGGCCGCACGTGTCGTCAACGCGCGATATCGGCACATTCAAAATTACCAAAGAAGAATCTGTCGGCGAGGGAGTACGACGTATTCGCGCAATCGTTTCGTAACTATGGATATAATCACACAGTTCCGCCCTCTCTTTGATTCGTTGTTTCGTGTTCAACGACTCCTGCTCTGTTCCTTTGTGGGAGGCGGTGTTCTTCTGCAACCATTGCAGCTGTACGGTAGCGCTCGCGCAGTGCATCCTTGCAAATCCTTATGGCTGCCCCGGATGTCCGAAAAAGAGTTCTTCGAAAGCAAACGCATCAAAGCGTATCTATGGCGGCTGTTTTTTCCTTTTCGTTATCGGATTGTCGTCAGTGCACCGCGTCGACATTGTCAATCGCGACTGACGACACTGTCAGCGGCACGTGCGCACCCCACCACTCCCGTCACCCAGCAGGAACTGGAACATTTTTTCTCCAACACACTCCTGAAATCACTCGAGAACCACAAAAAAGACGTTACGCACCGATACGGCTATGATGACGTGCACGTGCTGCTGGTTGATAATATAGCAATCTCCGCTGCAATCGACAGTAAGCGATTTCACAACAACCCCGATGCGCTGATCGGTTCTCGAGGGTCGGTTATCCGTGTCAGTGTCGTACAAACCCTGTGCTCGCGAACGTTCTTCGGTTCACTGATGCGCATCATTCCCAGACGCAGCACAATCGGACACATCGTCGAAGAAGGTTTCAATCTGGCAATGTTTATGTATCTTAAAGCGTCTGCGGCTCGCCAAAACTCTCAGGCGCGGTTTATACTCGCGGTCGTAGGCGATCGCGATACGACGATTATGCAAGCGACGCCGGAAAGCGTTGCTTTTTTGGATTCGTTCCGTTTCGGATGGAAAAGCATTTGTGATGTTCTTCATCACCACCTGGGGATTGACAACGCCACCTGCATTCCGCTGTGTCAGACACTCGCTGCCGGCAGTCTTTCACCGTCGGTCACAAAAGGTCTATGGACGATCCTCAACAAGGAGCTGTCTCGATTGGTCAACGGTATGGAAGTTTTCCGGAAAGAAACCAAAATACCGACAATATTCGTCGACGGGGGACTGTTCGACTTCCTTCTGGCCGCTCATCCCGTCCTGGGAGCAATGGAGGTATCAGCGCGTAAAAACAAGGGTTTTGAGATATCCCACGCGCATCTTATTTCCCGTTTGGAAGCCGATGTGTATATGGAACTTCTGCGTCTGCCATCGTCAATGGTGAATCGTACGGCAGCAAAACTTATCCGGTGGCTTATTCCGAACACGCTCTGGGCGCATTCTTCATAGAAAACGGGTGGCATAATTGGGAGAACTGGAATATACTGTATATACGTAGAAAAACATTGATGCCATGATGCAGTATAATAAGCAGAGAAAAAAGATTGTAAAAATCGTTGACATTATTCCTTCGTCCGAAAAGCGAGTCAGAAAAACAGAACCCTCTCCGCGAACGCTGGTTGTCGAGATTCCTCCACGCACGCCAGTTGCGGATGAAGCCAGCGTTATACACAGACCGTCACCTCAGGATCTTTTTCCGGCACAGGAAACCGCCGATGTTGAATGGGAAGAGCAGGAAGTGAAACCGCGCGGAAAGCGCACACGGCGCATCATATGGTGGGCCACAGCTGCGGTGATTATTGCGGCACTTGCGTACCTTGCATGGTTTATTCTTCCGAAGGTGGACATCCGCATCGTCGCAAAAAAGGTCCAATGGGCTTCGACCGATCCAATCGTCGTCAACACCAATATCAATACCCCTGACAGTGCATCACGGCAGGTACCCGGAGAGATTCTGACTGAAAAGAAGACAACGGTGGCTACATACAAGGCCTCGGGCCAGAAGTATGTGGAACGGAAAGCGCATGGGACCATTACCATTGTCAACGCGTACAGCTCAACACCCCAACCTTTGGTCGCCACTACCAGATTTCAGGCTCCTGACGGCAGGATATTCAGACTTGCTAACCAGATAACGGTTCCCGGCGCTCGTGTTACGGAAGGGAAAATCGAACCTTCGTCGATTGATGCGGCGGTTGTTGCCGACAAGACCGGTTCCGAATACAACATCGGTCCGGTTGAAAAATTCACCATACCCGGATTTACAGGATCGGATAAATTCGGCGGTTTCTACGGACTGTCGCGGCAGGCAATGAGCGGAGGATTTATTGGCACGAGTACTTTTCCCACTGACCAGGACATTGCTGCTGCTAAAGAAGAAGCGCAAAAGAAAATTCGTGATGCTCTGATGACATCATTTACCATCAACACGCTGCCCTCAACGTTTGCATTTGTCAAAGGATCGGAAGTTTACACGATAAAAGAACCGGCGATCAACACCGAGACCGACGAAAACGGAATGTTTTCCGCCGTTGTGGAAGGTACGCTGTCAGTCATTGCATTCAAACCGGACGATGCTTCATCGTTGCTCAGAGAGAATGGTCTTTCAACCAACAATCTTGACGCCGATCGTTATGAGCAAAAGAATCAGTCCGCCGTCTACGGGAAGGCCATGGTGGATTGGGCGGGTGGAAAAATGACCCTCCCTGTCGAATATACGACAACATTTGCTTATCGCATTGATGCTGACGCTATCAAGAAAAACAGCGCCGGAAAGAAAGAACTTGAGCTTAAGACGGCAATTCTTTCAACGCCCGGCGTTGATAAATTGACGGTTTCATTCTGGCCGTTCTGGGTCCAAAGCGTTCCTAAAAAACTTTCTCACATCAGTGTGGTGGTGGAATAATACCGCACGGCGTATATCATGGTGACGATGACGCGCTCCAGTTTGTGCATACGGCCAGTTGACATTGTACGTGTAATTGCTTAGGCTAATCCTTGCCTTTCTTTGCAGGATGCAACTCAAAGAGTCCGAACAACTGATACACGGGATGGTTATTGAAGCGTTGCCGGCCACTACATTTCGCGTACAAGTGAATGAAGAGGTGATTCTCTGCCACTTGTCGGGCAAGATGCGGATGCACCACATTAAGGTTTATCCCGGCGACAAGGTGCTTATAAGACTCAGCCCCGATAAAAAGAGGGGAATTGTTATGCGACGGCTATGAAAGTTCGCTCATCGATCAAACGCATATGTAAGAACTGCAAGACGGTCCGCAGAAGTGGCCGTCTCTACATTATTTGCAAAAATCCAAAACATAAACAGAAACAAGGGTGATATTCTTATTTTATGAGACTCATCGGCATCAACATTCCGGACGAGAAACGCATCGATATTGCGCTTACCTACATCTACGGCATTGGCAGACCGAGGGCTCAGCGCATCATTGCCGATGCGCACATCAACCCGTCAAAAAAAGCCAAAGAGCTTGTGCCGAACGAAGTCAACCGCATCAAAGAGATTATTGAGCGAAGTTTTAAGGTTGAAGGAGAATTGCGCCAGGTGGTTCGCACCAACATCGGTCGACTCAAAGATATTCAATCCTATCGCGGTATGCGGCATGCACGGCGTCTGCCCGCACGCGGACAACGTACACGAACCAATTCCCGCACGGTGCGCGGTAACGTCCGCAAGACCGCCGGCAGCGGGCGACGTAAAGTTGAACTGAGATAGGCATATGGGAAAGAAAAAAGTAGTTCAAAAAGCAGGAGGAGAGGAGCTTACCGAAGAGAAACTTGGAGAACGCATTGCCGCTCAGCAGGGTAAGGCGCCAGGCCATCATGTTGAATTCGGAATCGTATATGTCAACGCTTCTTACAACAACACGATGATCACCGTAGCCGATAAAGCAGGGAATGTTATCACATGGGCGTCGGCCGGAGCATTGGGATTTTCGGGACCTAAAAAAGCAACGCCGTTTGCCTCATCTAAAGTCGTGTCAGCCATTATCGAAAAAATGAAGCGGTCAGGTCTTCATAGTGTTGATATTATTGTAAAGGGTGTGGGGAGCGGACGTGATTCCGCAATCCGGACGTTCGCAAGTCACGGCATCAACATTCTCTCGGTCAAGGATGCGACGCCGGTTCCTCATAACGGACCCCGGCCGCGAAAAGTCAGAAGAGTGTAACGTTTTGCCGAAAACTCATGCGACTGGCAGCAAAAGAAAAAAAGGAGCGGGCACTGGGCACCAAATTGTTCCTCAAAGCATTCCGTTCATACTCTCCAAAGTCGGCGATGGTCCGCCGTCCTACTCGTCCGGGTATGCACGGCGACAAGCGAGTGCGCGGAGCATCGGAATACAAACTGCAATTGATGGAGAAACAAAAAATCAAACTCACTTATGGACTTTCCGAGCGCCAGATGAAAAATATTGTTGGTGCCGCTATCGCCAAACGGGTGACGGGAGGGATGTCAGCTGCGGACCGCATTATTACAGCGTTGGAATCCCGACTCGACAACATCGTCTATCGTCTTGGGATCTCGCCGTCTCGAATTATGGCGCGGCAGGCAGTCAGCCACGGTTATATTACAGTGAACGCAAGAAAAGTAACCATTCCCTCATATAAGGTGAAAAAAGAAGATATTATTACCATCAAAGAATCATATAAGCACATCCTGTTGTTCAAAGACCTGGGCAATACGCTTAAAACCCACGTCACCCTGCCGTGGCTTACGCTTGATGTTGCGACGCTCCAGGGAACGGTGACGGCGCAGCCTCACGGGGTCGACGTGCCGTTTAACATCAATTTGGTCATCGATTACTATTCACGATAGCACAGCGCGTATGGAGTACGTTTTTCTAAGCAAGAATGTTGTCATTAAAAAGAAGTCCGAGAATGCATCGGTGGGCGTTTTTGAAATCGAGGGGCTGTATACCGGTTACGGGATTACTCTCGGTAACGCCCTGCGTAGAGTCTTACTCTCTTCGCTGCCGGGAGCGGCAATCACGCAGGTCAAGATTAAGGGAGTGAAGCATGAGTTCTCGACTATTCCGGGTGTTTTGGAAGACATTGTCGATATAACGCTGAACCTGAAGAAAATACGCTTCGAATTCCATGCCGAAGAACCCCAGACACTTTCACTGAAAAAGAAGGGAGTGGGAGAGGTAACGGGTGCCGATATAAAAACGCCAAGCCAGGTTGAGATCGTCAATCCCGACGCGCATATCGCCACGCTCACCTCAAAAACCGCGGAATTTGAGATGGAAATCACCGTCGAAAAAGGTTTGGGATACTCACCGGTGGAATCGCGTAAGGCTGAAAAGCTTCCCGTCGGCACCATTGCCATTGATGCGATTTTCACACCCGTTCTTACCGTCAACAACGCCGTCGAGAATATGCGAGTTGGGGAACGAACGGACTATAACCGCCTTACGCTCACCGTGGAAACAGACGGAACCATCAGTCCTTCGCGAGCTATCCATAAAGCCTCAAATATTCTCAAAGATCATCTTGAAGTATTTTCAAACATCGACATCGTTGACGAATTTGAGGCGTTTTCTAAGATCTCAAAAAAGAAAGCATCATAAACGCCCGGTGTTATGCGCCATCTCAAAAAAGGAAGAAAATTCGGAAGAATGCGCGGCCAGCGCAGAGCGCTGCTTCGGGGTCTGATGCAACATCTGATCTTAAACGAACGCATAGCTACTACCGAGGCACGTGCCAAAGAGCTTAAACCAACCGTTGAGAAGCTAGTGTCACTCGCGAAAAAACAGACCATCAGCGCCTTGAGAATCCTTATCGCCCGTCTTTCGAAACGCGCTGCCCTGAAGTTATACTATGACCTTGTCCCGCGCTACCGTGAGCGCAGCGGTGGATACCTGAGAATCATACGGACATCGAAACATCGCGTCGGAGACGCAAGCCAACGTGCCATTATCGAATTTATCTGACACACCTATGACTCTTTACGACAAGATAAAACACATTCTGAAGCGGGAAGAAGCGTGCGTCATCACGCGAAACAGCAGTCCGAAATACGTTGCGATGACTTGGAACAGATATCGGCGCATGCAAGACGAAATTTCACAACTCAGACAACTGCAGGAAACTGGTGCCACGCTGCAGGCAGAACCGGAGATGCAAGAATCAATCGAAATGGTTTCTGTCCCTCCACTCTTTGAAGCAGAGGAGTCCGCGATACGACTGGCAGGAGTCGGGACCGTCCCGCATACCTCCAAAATCCCCGAGACAATTGACATCAGCGAAGTTCCTGTCTAATATATCAGGGTCTGCGCTTTTTTATTATCAATCATTCATTAACAGTAATGAGCATTAACCATTATGGCAGAGAAAGCTAAGTTCGAACGCACCAAGCCGCACATCAACGTAGGAACGATCGGACACGTTGATCACGGCAAAACAACTCTGACGGCAGCTATCATGCATACGCTGAAGCTGAAAGGGTTGATCGACAAGGCGGAGAGCGTTGATCAAATTGACAACGCTCCGGAAGAAAAAGCCCGCGGAATCACCATCGCGCTGCACCACTCCGAGTATCAAACCGAAAAACGACACTACGCCCACATCGATACTCCCGGACATGCCGACTACATCAAAAACATGATCACAGGAGCGGCTCAGATGGACGGAGCAGTGCTGGTTGTCGCTGCAACCGACGGGCCAATGCCTCAAACCCGAGAGCATATTCTTCTGGCACGTCAGGTTGGAGTACCTCGTATCATCGTCTTTCTTAACAAAGTTGACCAAGTCAGCGATCCGGAACTTATTGATCTGGTGGAGCAGGAAACACGCGAACTGCTTAAGAAATACGAGTTCCCCGGTGATGAAATCCCGGTCATTCGCGGCTCTGCGCTGAAAGCTCTTGACGTAAAATCACTTGATGATGATGCGGCAAAACCAATTCTGGAGCTTATAAAAGCACTTGATGAATACATCCCCGAACCGGAACGGGCTATCAACCAGCCGTTTCTGATGCCTATTGAGGACATTTTCTCGATTGAGGGACGCGGTACTGTTGTCACGGGACGTGCCGAGCGCGGCGTGGTCAAAATCAACGAAGAGATTGAGATTGTGGGTCTGCGAGACACTCAAAAAACCGTGGTAACCGGCATTGAAATGTTCAATAAACTGCTTGATGAAGGACGCGCCGGCGACAATATTGGAGTTCTGCTGCGCGGACTCAAAAAGGAGGATGTTGAGCGCGGTCAGGTTGTCGCCAAACCCGGCTCCATCACGCCGCACACCGATTTCGAGGCTGAAGTGTATGTATTGACCAAAGAAGAGGGCGGCCGTCACACACCGTTCTTTAAGGGCTACAAACCGCAGTTCTATCTGCACACCACTGACGTTACCGGTGAAGTGATTCTGCCTGAAGGAACCGAGATGGTCATGCCCGGTGATACCGTGCGACTGTCGGTAAAACTGATTGCGCCAGTAGCACTTGAGGAAAAGCAGCGCTTCGCTATCCGTGAGGGTGGGAAGACGGTTGGAGCAGGCGTGATTACCAAAATTACCAAGTAGCATTCCAAACGAGAACACCTTGCACTCATGGCGCGGAAAAAGGACTTTGAGAAAGGAAAACTTCGGCTTAGGATACGGGCGTACGACCATCGCCTGATTGATGCATCGGCTCGTCAAATCATCGAAACCGTTGAGCGCAACGGTGCTGATGTCATCGGCCCAATTCCGCTCCCCACAGAGATGCGCAAATACACAGTGAACCGCTCCACGTTCGTCCATAAAGATTCCCGTGAACAGTTTGAGATGCGCACTCACAAGCGCTTGATCGAGATTCTCAATCCCGATCCCAAGATTATCGAGGCGCTCTCAAATCTCAGCCTGCCTTCGGGTATTGACGTAGAAATAAAGATGATGTAAGACAAACCAATCAAAACCGCCCCCACTTTAGGGGCGGTTTTGTTGACATATCGGGAGCTGTCTGCTACACTGGCACAGCCTTACTCTACAGATTTTTTATTTGCGGCCGCCTCACGCTAAGACGTGAAGCGGGTCGGGTAAAACAATCAAGGCCAGTGTGTCTTGCATTGTTTTATGCGTATTAGAGTAGATATGCCGTTTCTGATCGGAAAAAAAGTCAAAATGGAGCAGCAGTGGGACGAAAGCAACAAAGTTGTTCCCGTTACCCTTATCCAAGCAGGGCCGGTTACGGTAACACAGGCAAAAACCACTCAAAAAGATGGCTATATTGCATTCCAGGTCGGCTACCACAGCACCAAGAAGAAAGTTTCCAAAGCGCTGGCAGGACATTTGAAGCAAAACGGTCCATTCGCATTTATGCGAGAATTTAAACCGACAGATCCGGAAGAACACTACGATGTTGGAACAACTATTGACGTATCGACGTTCAATCCGGGAGATCGCGTCACCATCGTGTCGTTAGGAAAGGGACGAGGATTTCAAGGTGTCGTGAAACGTCATGGATTCAGCGGCGGTCCTAAAACTCATGGTCAGAAAGATCGTCATCGGGCACCGGGGTCAATTGGCGTCGCCGGTCAGCAGCGTGTCAGTCCCGGCAAAAAAATGGCGGGACGAATGGGTCAGAACCGGGTGACGCGACACAACGTTTCCGTGCTGTCAGTTGACACAGACAAGAACATCATTGCAGTCAAGGGGCCGGTTGCAGGAAATGCGAGGTCACTGGTACTAATTCAAAAATAACAACCGCGTATGATAAAGGTGACCGTCTATAATATGCGCAAAGAGAAAGCGGAGACTATCGAAGTTCCTCAGAAGCTTTTGGCGGTGCCGTGGAATGCAGATCTGGTTCATCAAACGACTGTTGCACAGGATGCTAACCGCAGACAACCGCTCGCACACACAAAGACCCGCGGTGAAGTTCGCGGCGGAGGGAAAAAACCATGGAGGCAAAAGGGAACGGGACGAGCCCGGCACGGTTCCATCCGTTCGCCGTTATGGATCGGAGGGGGAGTGACCTTTGGACCTCGCAACGAAAAAGTGTTTGCGAAGAAAATAAACAAAAAAATGAAAGCAAAGGCACTATTAAGCGTTCTCTCGAAAAAATTCAGCGATAATGCTCTTACTATCGTTACCGACATGGATTTTGTACACACAACCACAAAAGCGGTTTTAAAAAACCTGAGCGCATTTATCGAACCTCAAAAGCATGGATTGTTCGTTTTTTCATCAAAAAACAAGGATGCTCATCGTGGCGTGCGAAACATCAGCCGCATCTCGTACTGTTCCGCTGCATCGCTCAACGTACGAGATCTTTTGAAACCTCACTATATTGTAATGGAAAAAAAGGCACTGGAAGAAACCGCACAACGATTCGGTGTAAACGTATAATATGGCACTGTTCAAAAAGAGTACAAAGAAATTGCCGGCAGACGCTGAACCGTCCAAGACCGTACAACACGCCAATGAACCGTCAAAACAAACCAGTGCACGTTTCTTGGATAAGACAAGCGTTATCCATCAGCCGTTGGTGACGGAAAAGAGCATGCGGCTTTCGGCGTTGCGGCAGTACGTATTTTTGGTTAACACACATGCCAAGAAACCTGAAATCAAAAAACAGATTCAGGCGCTCTATAACGTCACGATAATCGGTGTGCATGTCGTTCCCGCAAAAACAAAGCCGGTTTTCTTTCGCGGCGTATGGTCCAAGAGACATCAATTCAAGAAAGCGATCGTGACCGTCGCAGAGGGTCAAAAAATAGATATCGCCACCAATCGCTAAACTACTTCCATGAAATCGTATTCCCCGACAACACCATCACGTCGTCATACCACCTCCGTTGACTACACGGTTCTGTCACGAACCAAACCTTTCAGGAAGTTGATGACGAAGCTTCCCGCTCGTGCGGGTCGTAACAACCAGGGCCGCATCACCGTTCGTCATCAGGGAGGAGGGAATAAAAAACTGTATCGCGTTGTTGATTTTCAGCAACAGACGCTCAATGTGCTGGCAAAAATCGAATCGATTGAATACGATCCTTATCGCAGCGCATTCGTTGCCCGTTGCGCGTATCGAAACGGCAAACGATCATATATTCTTGCACCCTTCGGTCTTAACGTCGGCGACACGATCGTAATCTCAGAAAAGGCTCCATTGTCCGTAGGGAATCGTATGCGTCTTCAAAACATTCCCGTCGGCTACCAAGTTCACAATATCGAAATGCAGCCCAACAGAGGCGGCCGTCTCGCAAAAGCCGCCGGCTCATATGCCGAGGTGCTCGCACACGACAACGGTTACACAACGCTTAAAGTGCCATCTCGGGAAATCAGGAGAGTATCATGGGATTGTTTTGCTTCTGTCGGACAGGTATCTAATCCGGACTGGCGCCTTGCCGTCATCGGCAAAGCGGGAAGATCCAGGGGAATGGGAATCCGTCCCACGGTGCGCGGCACCGCAATGAACCCGGTGGATCATCCCTATGGCGGCGGCGAAGGACGACAGCCTCGCGGAACACGCCGTCCCAAAACCGCGTGGGGGAAAATTACCGGAGGTCGGAGAACCAGAAACAAAAAGAAGTGGTCGAATGTGTTGATTGTCAAACGTCGTCAGCGATAATATGGCTCGCAGCGCCAAAAAGGGGCCCTTTATTGCTCCATCAATCCAGAAAAAATTGTCCCGCCAGAAACCGGAGGGCGACCCCATCAAAACATGGGCGCGAAACTGCGACATCTCGCCCGAAATGGTAGGATATACGTTTTTGGTCCACAACGGCAAAGATTTTATTCAAGTCAAAATTGTTGAGGAAATGATCGGCCATAAACTCGGTGAGTTTGCGCCAACTCGGAAATTTACCCGTCACGGCGGTAAGATGCAACGAGAGATAGAGAAGAAACAAGAGACGCCGACGTCATAATGCATCGCCATGACTATGACAAAAAAAGCAGCCCAACAACATGATGTTTCAACCGGCCGCATCACCGTGCGAATGCGATACGTGCGTATGGCTCCACGGAAAGTTCGCCACATTGCCGATCTCATCAAACAACGTTCGGTTGACGATGCGCGCGCACTTCTGACAACACTGCCGCATCGCGCCGCCTCGTCAATTTCAAAACTTCTGCAGAGTGGAATTTCGGGCGCGCAGGCAAAAAAACTGAACACTGACGCGCTGACCGTTGCAGATATCCGCGTCGATGGGGGACCAATGACAACACGCTGGATGCCTCGCGCCATGGGCCGTGCAACCCCTATCCAACGGAAGACAAGTCATATTACACTGACACTTCAGGAATCCGCACAAGTACGACCTCCTCGATTCATCTTTCCCATAAAAGAGAAGAAGAAAAAGAAAGAAACACCGGAAACACCACATAAACACCCTACAGAAAAGGATGAACATATGCGAAAACATGAACATGAAAAAGAGCCGCATGTGGAAGCAAAAACAGAATCCCCGGCTGCCGGCAAAGGATTTATCAGAAGGATTTTCAGGCGGAAGTCGGTGTAACGGGACAAACACAAAACTGCGCTAACATACGCACCGTATGGGAAACAAAACACGACCGACATCATTACGAATAGGGATCACCAAAGATTGGGATTCACGATGGTTTCCCAAAAAAGCCAAGTTCGGCACGATGCTGGAAGAAGATCACATGATCCGCACCATCATTGACAAAAAGATACATCATGCCGGTATTGCTTCAATTATCATCGAAAAAGCGGCGGCTAAAATCCGTATTACGATTCGCACTGCCCGGCCGGGGCTCATTATCGGGCGCGGCGGGAAGGGTGTTGAAGAACTGACCCAACTTCTGGAATCTACCATCAATGCCTTTCGTATCGCACATGGCATAAAAGAAAAAATCACCTTAAATCTGACAATAGAAGAAATAAAGCGGTACGAGGCGTCGGCACCCATTATCGCTCAATCAATTGCAGCCGATCTCGAGCGACGCTTCCCGTATCGCAGAACCATCAAAAAACATCTGGAGCGGGTGATGCAGAGCCGTGACGTGCAGGGAGCAAAGATACGGGTGTCCGGACGACTCAACGGGGCGGAAATCGCGCGAGTCGAATCTCTCTCAAACGGAAAACTCCCGCTACACACGCTGCGAGCGAACCTTGATTACGGAGATGCAACCGCTTACACCACCTACGGTACCATCGGCGTTAAAGTATGGATCTACAAAGGAGAAGTGTTTGAAAAATAATTTGCTGATATGCTGCAGCCCAAGAAAACAAAACACCGCAAAATGCAAAAAGGCCGATCGCGAAAACGAGCCGTGGAAACACGCGGTACGCAATTGCACTTTGGAACATACGGCCTGCAGGCACTAGGCATGGCGTACATCAATTCGAAACAACTTGAAGCGGCTCGTAAAACGATCTCCCATTTTACGCGGCGCGGGGGTAAGATATGGATTCGGGTTTTTCCGGACAAACCAATCACCAAACGACCGCCTGAAGTCACCATGGGAGGAGGAAAAGGCTCGGTAGAGTACTACGTATTTCCTGCAAAGCCGGGACGTATCTTATTTGAAGTTGATGGCCTTCCTCCCAAAACAGCCATTGAAGCACTCCAGCGCGCGGGTCACAAACTACCGCTCAAAACCCGTGTCGTCAGCCGATAAAAACACCGACAATACCTATGAAGCAAAGCATGGTGAAAGAAACACGGGCAAAGTCGGTTGACACACTGCATCAGCAGGTACATGCGGCGCGCCAAAAGTTGGCACGTCTGGTGTTCGACCTCAAATCGGGGAAAACCGCAAACATCAAAGACATACGAAGCCTAAAGAAAGAAATCGCGACGGCGCTTACTATCATCGGGGAACATGAGCACGACAAAAGCTAAAACAATACGACGACTGCAGGGAGCGGTGGTATCAGACGCGATGTCAAAAACCCGCGTTGTTGCCGTAACACGCCTGCGCCGGCATCCCAGGTACCAGAAATACTACAAAGTAACGCGGCGATTTATGGCTCACGACGAACATAACGCGTACCATACCGGTGACACCGTCATTATCGAAGAAACGAGACCCCTGTCCCGTCACAAGCGGTGGGTAATTGTCAGCGTGGTCACCCGCGCAGAAAAAACAATATCCGTCGAAAAGGATTTGGAAGACGAAACGATGTCGCCGCATCAGTCGCCACCGTCTCAAACGTCATCAGAAGACATCGTATGATTCAAGAACGTTCAATCCTCACCGTTGCTGACAACTCGGGAGCGCGCATCGTACGATGCTTTCGGGTACTCGGAGGAACGCGCCGCCGCTACGCCCGTATCGGAGATATTATCGTTGCCTCTGTACGGGTTGCGGAACCGCGCAAGGCGATTTCAAAGAAAGATATCGTCAGAGCAGTTGTGGTGCGTCAGAAAAAAGCATATCGCCGCAAAGACGGTTCATACGTCAGGTTTGACGACAACGCTGTCGTTCTTGTTGACAACAAAAACGAACCGAGAGCAACGCGTATCTTCGGACCCATTCCGCGCGAGCTTAGAGACCGGGGGTTTGAAAAAATATTTACAATGGCGCCCGAAGTAGTATAGTGATGCGCCAAAGGCAATCCATGAACAATTTCAAGATCAAAAAAGGCGACACCGTTGCCGTCATCGCGGGCAAAGACAAGGGGAAGACGGGGAAGGTGCTCAAATCCATCTTTACTCGCCAGCGCGTGCTGATCGAAGGTGTCAACGTTTACAAAAAACACGTCAAACCCCGACGAACCAACGAAAAAGGACAAATCATTCACGTTCCGCGTTCAATTCACATTTCCAACGTTCAGCTGCTATGTCCTTCGTGCGGCAAAGCGGTGCGAGTGAGCATCAGTCGCATTGAAGGAAAACGCGTGCGAACCTGCAAGAAATGCACGGCACACATATGAAAACAGATACGGTTACGACATCGCTGTACAAGCGCTATACCCAACACATAGTTCCCCAACTGGCTGATGAGCTCGGGATTAAAAACAGGCACGCGGTGCCGCGTCTTGAACGCGTCGTTATCAACACCGGCATCGGGAAAATTTCACAAAGGCCCTCGTTTGAAGAAAAAATTCTGCCGGGTATTATCGGCGATTTGGCGGCTTTAAGCGGCCAGAAGCCGGCACCGCGAGTCGCAAAGAAATCAATTGCCGGATTTAAACTAAGGCAAGGGCAGATCGTCGGTCTTGCAACGACATTACGAGGGAAACGCATGTACGACTTTATCGAAAAAGTCACTGCAATCGTGCTCCCGCGTGTCCGGGACTTCCGCGGTATCGACTTGAAAAACGTTGATCGTAACGGTAATCTCAACCTCGGCCTCCGCGACCAGTTTGTTTTCCCCGAAATCAGCGCAGACGTTTCAAACACTGAGTTCGGCATCCAAATAACCCTTGTCACACAGGCCCGATCCCGCGATGAAGCGCTTGCGCTCTATCGCAAGCTTGGTTTTATGTTCAAAAAGAAAAAGAACTAACATGGCAAAGAAATCCGTTATCGCACGAGCAAAAAAGAAGCCAAAGTTCTCAAGTCGGATTGTGAGACGCTGTTTTCGCTGCGGCCGTAAGCACGGCTATTTGCGCGATTTCAACCTGTGTCGGATATGTTTTCGTGAAATGGCCTCGCGCGGTGAAATCCCCGGCATCAGAAAGTCATCGTGGTAAAAAAATCACTTATCTTTGTGTACATCAATCTTCTCACACAACTTGTCAACATTCAGCGGGTACATAAAGAGTGCCTGAAGTTTCCGTACTCGACGATGGACGAGCACGTGCTGGAGATTCTCGAACGCCACGGTTTTGTAAAAAAGTTCGAGCGAAAGGGACGGGGAGCAAAGAAATACTTTGAAATCACGCTGCGGTATGATAACGACGAGGGAGTCATCAACGGCATGCAATTCCTGAGTAAACCTTCCCGCCGCCTCTTTGCAGGATATCGTGATCTCAAACCGGTCCGACAAGGACATCACGGTATTGCGGTCCTCTCGACGCCGCAGGGTATCATGACGTCATCAGACGCGAGGAAAAACAAAGTGGGCGGACAATTGCTGTTTAATATTTGGTAACCGCCGTATGTCAAAGATAGGCAAAAGACCTCTCAAAATTCCCGATGGCGTTTCCGTCACTCAAACCGACGGCGCACTTCACATTTCGGGGCCGAAGGGCACTCTCGCGGTCAAAGTCCTTGAAGGAGTGCACGTTGATATATCTTCGGACACCATCACGCTGACCGCTCCTGTAAAGAATAAGCAGTTTCTCATGAACTGGGGTACGCTGCGCGCACTTATCGGCAACGCACTGACGGGTGTCGTACAAGGATTTTCCAAAACACTGGAAATCGAGGGAGTCGGCTATAAAGCATCCGTTGAAGAAAGCGATCTCGTGCTCAAAATAGGTTTCTCGCACGTCGTGCGCTTTCCTATCCCTGAGAGCGTGTCAATAGTAGTAGACAAGAATATCATTACGGTTTCGGGGATTGATCTCTGTGTAGTGGGGCAGACTGCCGCTCGCATCAGAAAATTCAAGAAACCGGAACCCTATCTTGGAAAAGGAATACGCTACAGCGGCGAGGTCATCAGGAGAAAAGCCGGTAAGAAAGCAATTACCGGAACCGCATAAAACAGCCACGACATGAAAAACATTCGCATGCGCAATAAAACAAGAGAGCGCCGGGCAGCACGCGCTCGATCACGCATCAGAGGAACAGCACAGTGCCCGCGACTAACCATTTTTAAAAGCAATCGATACCTATATCTTCAGCTTATTGACGACCAGAAAGGACACACGATTGCAAGCGCATCGACCCGCACGCCCGAACGGAAACCGAGCGTCGCCGACGCCATCAACCGGTTGGCACACGCTGTTTCAGACGCAGCCGTGAAAGCAGCGGTGCTCGACCGCGGTTATTACAAATACCACGGCATTATCAAAACGGTTGCCGACACATTGCGCAAGAAAGGTGTGGCGATATAACCATCATTATGTATCAATCCAAAGGGCCCATCCCTCAAAACAAAGAAGGAGCCGAAGCGCCCAAGCGATCTTTCCCGATGCGTCAAAGTCGTGCACGCCGCAGTGCCCGGACCGCCGCACCCCGCAGTGAATTCAAGGAAAAAACCGTTGATTTGCGCCGTGTTGCCCGTGTGGTCAAAGGAGGAAAACGTTTCTCATTCCGCTGCACGCTGGTTATCGGTGATGAAAAAGGAAGGGTCGGCGTCGGCATCGCAAAGGGAATGGATGTTGCCCGAGCAATCGAAAAAGCACGAAATCAGGCAAAAAAGAACTTATTCACCGTTGCGCTGGCCGGAACAACACTCAAGCACGAGGCGCGCGCAAAGTTCAGCGCCGCGCGCGTAATCCTGAAGCCAGCACCCAAGGGATCGGGCTTGCGCGCTGGCGGCTCGGTACGTGCCGTCCTTCTGATGGCGGGTGTACAGGATGCGTCCGCCAAATCAATTGGCCGCACCAAGAACAAGCTCACCAACGCACTGGCGACCGTAAAAGCGCTCAAGCAGATAAGAGACTAAAGAACGCTTTCAACGATATGTTTCTTCACACGCTCAAACCAAAAACAAGATCTAAAGGCAAAAAACGCGTTGGCAGAGGCGGAAAACGCGGTACATACTCCGGCCGCGGCCAGAAAGGTCAGAAGGCTCGCGCCGGACATCGCATCAAACCTGCAGAGCGGGAAATAATCCGACGCACCCCAAAGCTTCGGGGATTCAGCAACAAACCCAAAGACCAGCCCGCCGTTGTCATCAACCTGCGGCAACTTAATAACATTCCGGACAAGGTCATCACGCTTTCGGTGCTTGTGCAACGGCATCTTGTCAGAGACATGCACGCGAAGGTAAAAATCTGCGCCTCCGGAGAGCTCAGGTCACCCAAAGACATTGTCGGGATTCCGGTATCCCGTACCGCCCAGGAAAAAATCAAGCGTGCCGGCGGATCATTTAACCTTTCAGTATGATTGCAAAAATTCTTCAGATCATCCGGATCAAGGATATCAGAAACAAGGTGCTGATTGTTCTGCTGTGGCTGCTGATATTCCGACTGCTGGCAGCCATTCCGATTCCTGACGTCGATGTGCTGCGCCTCAAGCAGTTTTTTGCCAATAACCAGCTATTCGGATTTCTCAATATTTTCTCCGGAGGCGGGCTTTCCAATCTCTCCATCGTCATGCTGGGAGTGGGACCTTACATCACCGCAATCATCATCATGCAACTGATGACCATGATTTTCCCGCGCCTCAAAGAGATGTATTACGAAGAGGGGATCGTGGGACGCACGAAATTCTACCGCTTCTCAAAGTATCTGACGGTACCTATGTCCTTTCTGCAGTCGTACGGATTTATGAACATTCTGATTTCGCAGGGAGTTCTGCCGCAAGTTTCAACGCTGATATTGTTCAGAGACGCATTTCTTATTACCGCCGGCACTATGGTGTTGGTGTGGATCGGCGATCTTATCACCGAACAGAAAATCGGTAACGGGGTTTCCATCCTCATTTTCGCGGGTATCGTATCAAGCATTCCAACGACTCTCCAAAAGTTGGCTATTTCGTTTGATACTGCGACACTGGTTACGTATGTCACGTTCGCCTTCATCGCACTACTGGTCATTGCAGGCGTGGTCTACATCAACGAGAGTGAACGCAAAGTCCCTATCACTTATGCCAAACGCGTGCGCGGCATCAAGATGTACGGCGGCGCATCAAGCTACCTTCCGTTAAAAGTCAACCAGGCGGGTGTTATTCCCATCATTTTTGCCATCTCGGTGCTTCTGTTCCCGCAATTTCTTGCGCAGGCGTCAACAATCGTTTCACGGGAGTTTTCCCTTAAAATGACCGCGTGGGTGCAAAACCTGTTTGCCAACCAATACCTGTACGCTGCGTTGTACTTTGCGCTGGTTGTAATCTTCACATACTTCTATACCTCTCTCACCTTTGACCCTAAAGAAATCGCAAAAAATCTCCAGCGTTCAGGAGGATTCATCCTGGGTATCAGGCCGGGTGATTCAACCTCGACATATTTGGCACGGATTATCGCACGCATCACGTTGTGGGGAGCAATCTTTCTGGGATTGATTGCAATCCTGCCCAACTTGACCCGCATGGCGACCGGCATTCAAATACTCACCATCGGCGGCACGGCGCTCCTTATTGTCGTTTCCGTCGCGCTCGAGATTCTGCGACAAATCAACGCTCAACTGGTAATGCGGGAGTACGAGGGGTTCGAGTAGCAACAATAAACTACGGTCAAGAAAACGGCCTCGCTGAGCGGGGCCATTTTTGCGCCAATCATCATGCGTGTGGTATCATCTGTATATGGCGAAACACTTTTCCCACAAAAAAGCGATCATTATTATCGGTCCGCCCGGCTCGGGCAAAGGAACACAGGCACAGCTGACTGCCCAGCACTATGATGCAATCCACTTTGACATGGGGCGATACCTTGAAGGACTTTTTTACTCGGAAGAGAAGATCAAAAACGACCCCCAACTCCAAAAAGAAAAGAAAAACTTTGAAACCGGTGAACTCGTGTCCCCGCCGTTCGTACTCAACGTGCTTCAGCAAAAAATCCTCAACTACTCAAACGCAAACGTAAGTGTCATCTTCAGCGGTAACCCGCGGACCGTGTACGAAACGATTGGTGACGATAAAACGCCCGGCGTATGTAACGTGCTTGAAGCCGCATACGGCAAGGAACACGTTGTCGTGTTTCACTTCATCGTCGCCGGTCAGACGTCCGTGGAACGCAACAGTACGCGAAAGATATGCTCGGTGTGTGCAACTCCTCTTCTGGGAATTTTAAAACTTGATCTTGCGCAGTGTCCCTTTTGCGGCGGAATCTTAAGAACCAGAACGCTGGACAAACCTGATGTCATTGAGGAACGCTTGAGAGAATACGAGAAACAAACGCTTCCGGTGATTGATGAGATACAAAAACGCGGCTATGCCGTCCATCAGATTGACGCCGCACCCATGCCGTTTGAGGTATTTGCATCGATCCAGTCGGTGCTGGATGCCCAGATCTAGGTGTTCTGGGGAACGTGCTACAAATCCGAAATGATTCACCGCAAATCAAAAAAGGAACTCGAAGTTCTTAAAGAATCGGGGCGTATTCTGGCGATCATTTTGGGAGAATTAAAGAGCCGTATTGCTCCGGGCGTCCGATTGTCTGAATTGGACGCGCTGGCGCGTAAAAAAGCAAAAGAGTTTGATGCGCATCCCTCTTTTTTGGGTTATCAACCGGAAGGATCGTCAAAACCGTATCCGGCGGCGCTGTGTGCGTCACTCAACAACACTATCGTCCACGGTCTTCCCACCGACTACGCCCTGCGCGACGGTGATATTCTTTCCATAGACATGGGAATAACATACAAAGGACTCATCACCGACGCGGCATTTACGGTCGCCGTCGGAAAGGTGCCACCTGCAGCACGGGCTCTCATTACTTCAACTAAAAAGGCGCTCGAAGAAGCGATCGCAACCGCAAAGCTGGGAAAAACACTGGGCGATATCGGATGGGCTATAGAGCGTCGCGCACACAAAGACGGACTGAAAGTGATCAAAAATCTCACCGGTCACGGCGTCGGCTATGAGCTTCACGAAGATCCTGTCGTGCTCAACTTCGGCAGGAAAGGCATAGGTCCAGATCTGACGGACGGTATGGTTCTTGCCATCGAACCCATGCTCTCTCTTTCAAGCGAACGTGCCATCCGCCACAAAGATGACAGCTATGTAACCGCTGACGGTTCGCTGGCTGCTCACTTCGAACATACCGTCGCCATCACAAAGAACGGAACCGTTATTCTCACCGCACATTGACATAGGCCAATAAGCAGGGTAAGGTTTTGACGAGCCTCAAAGAAAGGGGGTCGTATGACGGTCGTAGTTTTTCTGGCAACGCTTATCGTTTTTGCCGTTCTGCAAACAATGGGACTGTCGCCGCTCGCCGCAGTGCTCGTCGTCGCCGGCATATGGACGGCGGGGATGCTCTACTTCCTGTACACCATCAACCGCATCTCGCTCATTGAATGAGGCGCCTCTCAAGCGCCTCCTCTTTTTTATGGGATATTTCTGGGTTATACTGAACATATAACACATCACATATGAAAACGGGATTGAAGATAAAAAAACCTCACCTTTCGGTCATTATCCCCGCATATAACGAGGTTAAGCGGCTGCCGCTGACGCTGATCGACATCGATAAGCAGCTTGCAGCAGTAAAATTTCCATACGAGATTATCGTGGTGGACAATAATTCGACCGACGGAACGGTCGCAGTCGCCCAGCGGATGGCATCCTTGATGAAAAACACCAAAGTTATCGAGTGCACCACTCAGGGAAAAGGCGCCGCGGTACGAAAAGGAATGCTGGAATCACAGGGAGAAATTCGCCTGTTCACCGACGCCGACAATTCCACGTCCATTACACACTTCTTTTCAATGGAACATTATCTCAAAGAAGGGTATGACGTCGTCATCGGATCGCGCGACGTCAAGGGAGCTCGTCTCGAACCGCCGCAGCCATGGTATCGGCGGCTCTTGGGCAATATGGGCAACCTCTTCATCCAACTTATGCTTCTTTCCGGCATCAAAGATACGCAATGCGGGTTCAAGATATTTTCCGAAAGGGCCGTGGCGGTAATCTTTCCAAAGATGACGATCGTCGGCTGGGGATTTGACGTTGAAGTGTTATCACTTGCACGCAAACAGGGATTCAAAATCAAAGAGGCCCCCGTCACATGGAAGAACAGCGCGTTCTCTCTTGTTAAGCCGAGCGGGTATCTTGCCGTGCTGGTTGAGGTTGTCAGAATCTGGTGGCGCTTCAAGCGTAAGCGATACGCTCTCACTCCCGTTGCCGATGGATCGTAATGTTGACTTTACGAGCCCGAACGGGTATAGTTCCGCCCAATCGTTGGTTGTAAAATACTGTGCTTCATGCCGCAGGTATACGTAAGCAAAGAAAAACTCGAAGAGTTGCAAACGCGTTTGCAGGAATTGAAAACGACACGCCGTTTTGAAATTGCAGAACGTCTCAAGAAAGCCAAAGAGTACGGAGATCTCTCCGAAAACTTCGAATACGCTCACGTCAAAGAGGAGCAGGAAAAGCTTGAACGGGAGATTTTTGAGCTTGAACAACTGACCAAGAATGCCCGCATCATCACCAAATCCCGAAGCAAGGAAACGGTCACGGTCGGCTCCACCGTAACGGTTAAATCGTCTGCAACGGGGAAAATCACGCTTACCATTGTCGGATCGGAGGAAACTGACCCTTCTCAAAACAAGATTTCAAACGTTTCGCCCATCGGCAAAGCGCTGCTGGGGCATCGGGCGGGAGAAATGGTGGGAGTCATAACGCCCAAAGGAAAGAAGGTGGAATACACCATCCTCAACATCGAATAGCGTCGGGGAATAGGAAACGTGCCGCGCTTCTTTTGGAGCGTTTTTTTGTTATACTGAAAGGAGGTTAGACAAGAACCGCTCCATGCTCGAAGATATTATCCAGGAACGCAAAAAGAAGCTTGAATACCTGCGGTCGCAGGGAATTGATCCGTACCCGGCGCGTGTCAAAAAAACAACGCCGATCGCCGACGTACTTAAAAACTTCGACCGTTTGCCCCACTCTCGCACAGCCGTGACGATTGCAGGGCGCGTCCGAGGGTTGCGGGATCAGGGGAAAATTATGTTTCTCGAAGTTGAGGATGTAAGCGGTCGGATGCAAACAGTGGCGCGCAGTGACGCCCTTACAACTTTCGAAACATTCAAAAAAACTCTTGACATCGGCGACTTCGTGCAGGTCAGCGGCACGGCGTTTCTGACCAAGCGAGGAGAAAAAAGCGTCGACGCAAAAACGCTGGTGCTGCTGACAAAATCACTGAGACCTCTCCCTGGCGATTTTTACGGCTTGCGCGACGAAGAATTGAGATTGCGCAAACGCTATGTAGATACGCTTGTCAATCCGCATACAAGAGAACTTTTTGTCCAAAAGGCCAGCTTTTGGTCGTCGGTCAGAGAGTTTTTGAACGCGGCGGGCTTTTTGGAAGTCGACACACCCACGCTGGAAGCAACGCCCGGAGGAGCGGAGGCGGAACCGTTCGTCACGCATTACAATGCGCTCGACAAGGATTTCTATCTGCGGATTTCGCTCGAAATTTCGCTCAAGAAAATGCTGGTGGGGGGATTTGAAAAAATCTATGAAATCGGACGCATTTTCCGCAATGAAGGAATCAGCGCGGAACATCTGCAGGATTATACACAGTGCGAGTTTTACTGGGCATATGCCGACTATACGATGTTGATGAAGTTTGTGGAACAAATGTACAAATCTGCAATCAAAAAAACATTTGGCACCGCAACACTGACGTGGGAAGGAAAGAAAATTTACTGGGCAAAACCGTGGAAGACGATTAATTACGTTGACATCTTCAAAGAAAAAAACGGCGTTGATCCTCTTAAAGCATCTCGTCAGGAACTGGCTAAAAAAGCCCTGTCGCTGGGACTGAGCGTTGAGCCACAGATGGGGAAAGGGCGTTTGATTGACCTCATCTTCAAAAAAACCGTGCGGCCGTCGCTGGTTCAACCATGTTTTCTGATTAACCCTCCCACGGTACTGGAGCCGCTTGCCAAACGCCTTCCCGAAAATCCCGATACGGTTCAGCGGCTGCAGGTAATGGCATGCACAACAGAGTTGGGTAAGGGATTCTCGGAGCTCAACGATCCGCTTGACCAGCGAGCGCGTTTTGAGGAACAAGCGGCACTGCGGGCAGCGGGGGATAGAGAGGCACAGCGACCCGACGAGGATTTTCTGGAGGCGCTCGAGTACGGCATGCCTCCCGCAGCCGGTTTTGGATTTTCAGAACGGCTGTTTGCGGTACTTGCGGACAAACCAATTCGAGAAATTATTTTCTTCCCTTCCATGAAACAGAAGGGTTGATCGAACTTTATGGTTGACATTGAACTGATCAGAAAAGATCCGCAAGGAACCGCCCGAATGCTTGCACGCCGCGGTTTGAAAACGTCGCTTCTCGACGAGTTTATGCGCATCGACGAGCAGTGGCGTAAAACAGTTTCCGAATTACAAGAGCTCAGGCATACTCAGAAAGATTTGGGCGCCCGTAAAGACATTGACGCCGCCAAACGTACCAAAGAGCAGATACAAGAAATGCAAAAAGCGCTCGAAGAGCTCGAGCACGCTCGACATGCACTCCTGCTCGAGTTTCCAAACTTTCCGTTTGCAGACGTTCCGGAGGGGAAAGACGCATCGGACAACAAGATCTCAAAGACCGTCGGCAAAATCCCTTCGTTTCCGTTTACTCCCAAAGATCATCTCGATCTGGGAGAGGCGCTGGGCATCATCGATGTCAAACAGGCCGCACGCGTTGCGGGAGCGCGATTTTCTTACCTCAAAGGTGCGGGGGCTTTGATGGAATTCGCGCTTATCCAGTACGCCGCCAACATGCTCACCGCGGAAGGATTCGAGGCGGTTATCCCGCCAGTCATGATTCGCAGCGACGTGTATGAAGGAATGGGACGATTGAGCGAATCGCAAAAAGAGGAACGATATTATCTTTCCAAAGACGACCTCTATCTTGCGGGAAGTGCCGAGCACACGCTGGGACCGCTGTATATGGACACGGTTTTTACGGAAGGAGAACTTCCCAAACGCATGGTCGGTTTCTCGACATGTTTTCGGCGGGAAGCCGGAAGCTACGGCAAAGACATGCGAGGAATCCTGCGCGTCCACCAGTTCGATAAAGTCGAAATGTTCTCGTTCTCCTTGCCGGAAAAATCGGAAGAGGAACACCGATACCTGCTTTCCTTGCAGGAAAAACTTTTCGGAGGGCTTGACGTTCCGTATCGTGTTGTTGAAATCTGCACCGGCGACCTCGGGTCAACCGACGCCCGTCAGTTTGACATTGAGGCGTGGATTCCTTCACAGCGGCTGTGGCGCGAGGTCGCATCCTGTTCCAACACCACCACCTACCAAACGCGCGGCATTAACACGAAAGTCCGCCGCACGGGCGGTCTGACCGAACACGTCCATGCGCTCAATGCAACCGCCCTCGCCATCGGAAGAACCATCATCGCCATCCTGGAGAACAACCAGCAAAAAGACGGCAGCGTCATCGTCCCCCGCAAACTCAGAAAGTACACCGGCTTCAAAAAGATCGGATAACCTGCATCACTATCCCATGCTTGACTATCAGCGCATGCTTAAAGAAGAAGTGAAACGGCGCAGAAGGCGGCGTCTTTTTTTGATTGTCGCACTCGTGGTTCTTGTCGGCGGCAGCGGAGCTTGCGTCGCACTCGTGCGCAGCTCTCTATTCCAGATAGAAGGCGTTTTCGTCGAACCGTCCTCGGCAATACTCGCCCCGCAACTCGCGGATGCGGCAGGTCAGCAACTGAACCGAAAAAATCTGTGGGAGCGGATTGTCTTCAACGACAACAACATTATTCTTGCAAAATTCAATCAAAAACGGACGGAGCAGGATTTGACGATGTCATACCCCATGCTGGAGCGCCTGAGGGTAACCGTTGATACCGTTTCCAGACGCGTGTTCTTTACCGTCACGGAACGGGAACGCTACGGCCTCTGGTGTGTCCAGCCTCCCGCCGCTTCCGAGCCGCATGCGTGCTGGTGGTTTGACCGCAACGGCATTGCGTTTCTCGAAGGCCCTATTGCTCAGGGAGCGCTGATAAACAAAGTTATCGACCGCAGCGGCACCGCCGTGACGGCCGGAACTCAAATGCTTCCAGCCGAGCAGGCGAGTAATCTGGCATCCATTTATAATCTGTTGGAACTCTCCGGCATCGGCATCAAAACACTGATTCGAGAAGTATCGCAATATGAGGAAGTACGCACCGCGGACCCGGCATATCCCACATTCATCTTCAGTTTGCGCGAGAACGCTTTGTTTGCACTCAAACCCCTCGAAGAACTCAAAAGTTTATTCCCGAATCTTGAGTACATCGACTTGAGCGTAAAAAACAGGGTGTATTTCAAATAGCATGGGCCTTTTCGACTCGGTTTTTTTGGGTATCGTCGAGGGAATCACGGAGTTCCTTCCCATTTCTTCCACAAGGCATCTGATGCTCGCCGCACACCTTTGTTCCATTCGGCGTTTATCGGATTGCGTTGGCAGCGTTGTTCTGGTTCGTGCTGCTGCAGAGAAGGAAATTTCTACCGCAGCCGATAGATGAATATCGACGTCCCGGCTCTGGCGTAGGGAGCATCGGCGTGCGTCAGCCACTGATACTCGTCCGATGATTTTTCGAATCCCGGTTCCGCAGTCGCTTTTGCCGACTGAATGACGTTTGCGGACACCGCAAGCCACTCGATGCCCTCGTCAAGAGGATTTTTGTTCTTCTTTGGCCACCAGATAGCGGCGCGGCTGCCGAGATAGTACTCGACATCGCCTCCGCCGAAATAGTCAACGGCTATCTTTTCGATGCCGTTTTTCTCAACGTAATTCCGCAGCCGCTTAAGGTCCTGCCCCCAGTCGTAGTTCGAATCCGTCACATATCGATACCCTCCCCACACTCCTCCTCCAAGCTCGTTGAAATACGACAAAAAGTACGGATATGCCAGCAGTGTCTCGACAAGCACCCATACTCCCAAAAACAACAGGACAACCGACTTCACCGACTGCGCGGTTAGGACCCGCAGCGCGCGCGAAAATCCGGTCAACGACACGCTTCTCTCTCTCGCCTGATCAACAATCCAGCGACGCACCGACCCGATAGCCAGGATGTACATGAAGGGAATCGTCGGTAAAATGTGCCGAAACCCGATATTCAGAGGACTCTTGATGCTGTATGTCCAGTAGAGGACGATAAGTGATACCATTGCAAGTTCGGAAAAGTTGATTGCCGCATACCCGGACAAGCGCTCGGAAAGCGAGCGTCGCATGGGGTTGCGGAAAAGCCGCCACAGAGCCAATAGAAACCCTCCACCCGCAATTAACAGCGCCGGCAATGACTCTTTGAGCAAAAATACCACCGGAAAGTAGTACCACCAGCCGCCTGCCCCGATGTTGCCCAAAAAGTATGCCGTATTCCCCCCCGCCGACCGCTGCAGTACCATCAAAACTCCCAACATATACTGTCCCAGACCTCTTACAATCGGTTTATCCGCCATCCATACGTTAATTTCCGCAAGGCATCTTGGAGAAAAAGAGGTGGGATTGCATGCCACCGACAACGGTTGGGGTCCTTTTGCAAACGAGTTGAGTGTAAATTCGGTATCGGATCGCTGGCGCTCTGCAGGATAGTTAAGTGTCAGCAGCGCATACACCGCCCACACGACGACAAAACCGATAACAAAAATCAAAAGCAGCGATCGCACGTATTTCCATAATGACTTCAGTATATGCCAGGAGAAAAATCGGATGCCGCGTTCGCGGACGCGAACCAGCCAATGGACCAACGCGAGAAAGACACACAGCGGAATCAGCAGCACGACCGAAAACTTCATCAACTGCGCAATGCCGAAGAAAACGCCGGCCCACACGAGCCGTGTGGGCGTCTGGTTCTCAAGAAACCGGACAAAAAAGTACAGACCGATGAAAAAACCCAGCGTCGCGCCGATATCGGTGGTCACATAATGACCGTGCGCAAGAATATGGGGGGAGAATGCCGTCAGAAATGCCGGTGCCAGCGCCCACCAGGAACCCATCAGCGCCCGCGCCCATATATACACGAACACCAACAATATGAGCGTCAATATGATCGAGGGGATGCGGGACCAAAAAATGATTTCATCCGCCCGCCCGGGATTGCTGTGATATATAAAGAGATCGCCCATTGCCCACTGCGCATTGATGTCGCTGGTCCACGCGTTATTCTCGGTCGGAAATGAAAACCCGCCGAAGAGAAGAGGAAGGGTGTCGAGAGCTTTGACCAGCGGGGGATGCTCGGGGTTGAGACGAAAATCAAGATAGCGCACGTAGCCGTAGCCGGCAGGGATATGCGCGAGTTCGTCCATAATAGCCGACTCCTGAAAGGCAACCGAAAGCATCAGGAGCAACACGCCCACACTCATAATTCCCAGCACGCAGAGTGCAGCAAATCGGCTTACTCCCGAAAAAAGATTTTGTGACATAGAGAAAGATGCAAAAAATATAAAAACGAATAACTACGGTATAGTATACTATAGGAAAGCAAACAAACCGAGCATGAGCTATCTGACAAAAACACTCTCAAAAGCACGGGCAAGGCAACGCTCGGCCGATTCCATCCCGTTACGGAGCACGCTGTACCGCTGGACACAGCACGCGCAGTTCAAAATGCGTTTCTACGGTCTTTCCGAGGCGCGTGTGCGTCGTGTCATTAAAAGCCCTCTGCGAACCGAAGAGGGTATTGCTCCCGCAACGGTTGCGGTGATGCAGCCGCCGTCCATCAAAGTCCGCAACGGCAAAAGAATGTGGAGCCAGGAAATCTGGGTTATGTACGCCGTTGAGAAAATGCAGGAAGAGAAGCAAAAGCGAGTGGTAATCATATCGACATGGAGATATCCGGGACAAACCAAGCCTCGTGAGGCGCTGCCGTTCGAAATTCTAAACGAAATCAACGAAGCGCTCAGCAGCGGTATATGACCATCCGACTGCCGGCTCGGACTTTTTTTTGACTTCCGCGCGCGCTACAATGACGTTATGCAGACAAATTCCATAGCCGACGCTGCGACGCTTGCCAAAACGCTGTTTGAGCGTTTCTTTGAGGATTGGCGGCATCTAAGCGACCAAGATCTGCTTGACTACCTCAAACCGAAGATCGAGCAGGCAATCACGTTTGAAGAACTCGAAAAGAAACTGGCTCAAGTCCGGCATTTGAAAATTAAGTTCGGCATCGATCCGACGGGACCGGACGTTCACTTGGGACACGTGCTCCCCATCATGCTCCTGAGGCAATTTCAGAAAGCCGGACACCATATTGATCTGGTTATCGGCGACTTCACCGCTCTCATCGGAGATCCCAGCGGACAGAGCTTGGAGCGACCGGCCCTTTTGGAATCGGAGATAAAGAAAAATTTAAAAACATATCTTGCCCAGATTGGCGTCTACATAAATACCAGGCGCATCAAACATCATCGCAATTCACAATGGCTTTCGAAACGGAAACTCAAAGACATTCTGGTTGATCTCAAAGAAATCAACCTCGCCGAGATTTTGCAGCGGGAAGATTTCCGAAAACGAATGGGGTCGGGACAGGCGCTCCCGGTAGCGGAGATTCTTTACAGCCACGCCCAAAGCATCGATTCGCTCGTGCTGGAGCCCGACATTGAGGTGGGCGGACGCGACCAACTGCTGAATTTTGCGCATACCCGCAAGATGATGGCACTGCACAATCAGCAGCCGGAAGTCGCACTCTGCACGCCGCTGCTTGAGGGGATATCGGGAGACGGCAAAAAAATGAGCAAGTCCTACAACAACTATATCGCCGTGAGGGCTCCTGCCCAGGATAAGTTCGGAAAAATCATGTCCATTCCCGACCGACTTATTGAACCTTACTATAAAGCATTTACCGATATTCGCGCTTCGGAGCTTGGGGCGCTGTACAAGCTGATAACCGACGATCCCATGGAGACAAAGAAACAGCTCGCCCAATTTCTCGTTGCTATCGAGGCAGAGGATCTGTACGCGGGACAAAAAGAACGCGAGAAATTTGAGAACCGTTTTTCTAAGGGAGTGTACGACAGCGACATCCGCGTAATTACTATGAGTGAAGGAACAACGACTACTGCGGCGCTGGAACAGAGCAGAGAATTCAAAAGCAAGTCGGAAATCCGCCGCCTTTTTGAGCAAGGTGGCGTGCACATGGTCAGCCCTGAAGAAAAAGAACTCTCGCCCGATGAGCGTGTTACCGAGTGCACCATACGCGCCGGGAAAACAAAGTTCTTTCGGATTAAATTGAAGTAGCTGCGTTCGCGTACACATGAAGCTTTCCATCGGCATTGTGGGGTTGCCGAACGTGGGTAAGTCCACGCTCTTTAAACTCCTGACTCACAATGAGGTTCACATTGCAAACTATCCGTTCGTCACCATCGACCCGAATGTGGGGATTGTGTCAGTTGCCGATCCGCGGCTGGACGCAGTAGTGCGCGTGACAAAGACGCCGAAGAAAATTCCTGCCGTCGTCGAATTTTACGACATTGCCGGTCTTGTAAAAAACGCTCACAAAGGAGAGGGACTGGGCAACCAGTTTCTCTCGCACATCCGCGATGTCGGCGTGATCGTGCACGTGGTACGATGTTTTGCAAAACCCGACATCATACACATTGAACAGTCAGTTGATCCGATTCGCGATATTGACACCGTCAACGCAGAATTAACCTTCAAAGACCTTGAGACAGTCAAAAAAGCGGCTGGCAAACTTGAAGAAGAGGCACGCGGCAGTAACAAGGAAAAGACAAAAGAACTGGAGTTGATGCGAAAACTTGAAGCAGCGCTTGATGCTCAAACACCTGTTTACTTTTTTGAGAAAGAAATCTCCCGCGCACCAACAACTGCACATCTAAACCTCCTGACTGCAAAACCGACGCTTTATCTTCTTAACGGAAGCGAGCAGGATGTTGGGCAGAAGGTTAAAGACAAGATAACCTCCCTGCAATCCCGTTGGATCATCGCCGATCTTGACGGCGCGCCTGACTTGACCACTTTGATTGCCTCCGCCTATCAACTTCTTGATCTCATCAGCTTCTTCACCTTCAACGAGAACGAGGCGCGTGCCTGGACGATCATCCAAGGCACAAAAACTCCGCAAGCAGCAGGAGTCATTCACACCGATTTCGAGACAAAGTTCATCCGCGCCGAGGTCATCTTCTGGAAAGATTTGGCTGACGCAGGCGGATGGAATGAAGCCCGCCAAAAGGGAAAGACCAGAACCGAAGGAAAGGAATATGTCGTGCAGGACGGTGATGTGATGCTCATCCGTCACGGCGCCTGAGAGCTATACCCATATTTTATTGCTGTTCGAGATAGAAAATCAGTCCGTTGTTCGTCTGCGGCGCTGTATCGTCAAGTACGTACGTTATATTCTTTTCTTTCTGCTGCTGGGGCAAGAACGTATCGGTAATGAACATAACCGTCTGTGCCGGCATGGGAACGCCTCGCACGTCAACGCCTGAGACGTTGACGACAACGTATTTGGCGATGGCGGGCGTGGTGGTATTGATTTCACGTCCGATTTCCGCATATCGGGATGCGAAAGCATCGGCGACATGAGGATTGGACGCCCACCGTACAAAATACTGAGCGTGCACCTGACCGACAAGCACCGCAATGATAAATCCGACAAGCATCGCAAGCACCTGCGGCTTTATGCGACTGCACAACGCCTCATACGCCCAGAGAACTCCCAATCCGGCAAGCATGAACACCGGCGGGATCATCAGAATACTGCGCAGTGCATGCGGGATGCCTTCGTTGGAAATGACCACCGGCAACGCCGCCACGGCGATCCATACCAGCGCGGTCCAGAACAGCAGTTTTTCATGCGCCTCCAGTCGCTTTTTGAACACACGGGCGCATCCAACCGCAACGCCCAGCGTAAACAGCAACGCCACGAACCAGTAGAGATGGGGGCTGCCCGCTACATTATGGCGCCAGTTGAAATCGCCGATGATATAAAACGACGCAACGGTCTTGACAATATTGAAAAGAAAATCTTTCACGGGTGTTAGCGATGCAAACACGGATACCTGCGAAGTGCGCCCCATAAAGTCCTGCGGATGCTGGATAAAATAAATTCCCAGCGGCGCAAACGCAACCAGCGCCGTTACGACAAACACCGCAAAGAGAGGCACGATCTGTTTTAAGGAAAGCATGCGCCACTTCCAGTACATAAAAACAATCGCACAAATCACCAGCGGCGTGGCGCGATACGCCAGATAAGAATGCATGCCAAGACCGTACAAAAGACCGCCCACGGCGGACAACAACAAAGCGCCAAATCCGACTTTGTAAGCGTTCAGCGGTTGAGTATCGGCGGCCGCGGGTGTTTCGCCATCTGAAACCGGACGTTTACGTACAGCACGGTTGAAAGACTTCACCAAAAAATAGACGGACCACGTCAGAAACGCCGGCGCCATAATCGCCCGAAAGCCGATACGCGAAAAATTCAGATGCCAGAAGCTTGTCGCCACGAAAAACGCAGCGGCAAGCGCAACGAGCTCTTTGCGGGGATGACCGTTCAGCAACTCGCGCGTCGCCAAGTAGACGCCGATCACCGTCAGAATGCCGAACAGTGCGCTTACCACCCGCAGCGCCCACGGTTCGTTGCCAAAAACCGCCACCGAAAGCGCCTGGATGTTGATAAACAATCCCTCACGACCGTTGTTTTCGGGATAAAACACCCGGAAGTCGCCCGTCCGCAACGCCTCAAGAGCATTGTTCCCGTTCATCGCCTCATCCGGATACAACCCCGGCGGCACGGTCGCCAAATTGTTGAGGCGGAGGAAAGTTGCTATAATAACAACGACGACAAGCAGGAAAAGCGGAGAAGAAAGCAAACGCTGTAGTTTTTTCATATGAATCAGGACACCAACATCAATACTATCAACTACAAGGAACTTGCTCAAGCAGTTCAGGAGAAGCGGGAGCAGGCACCGGAACAGCGTGCACCCTCATCCGACAAGGAAGTCATTGTCACAATTCTCAAAGAGAAAACGCAGGTGATTCAACCCGCCGCTGTGGCGACCGCGTCAGATCAAACAGTACAGAAAACGGACTCTTCGTATCTTCCGCAGTACGGGGATGCGATGCGAGCAGAAGACAAAGCCATCGCGCAACAACTGGTTGAACTGACATTTCAGAAAGGCATATCGCATGGCATCAATGTAGCGGCAAAACACGGGCCGTTTGTCATCGATTTGTACCACGACATGCTCGCCGAGACACTGGCCGAAGAACTTAAGAAGCGCAACTTACTCTAGCGCCACACCAATGGAAACTGCGCTCGTCTACAGCGCCATAGCGGTCATCGGAACAGTGGGCGTCGGCCTCACCGTGTTTGGCCTGCACGCATGGCGCAAGCAGAAGCTGCGCCTGATGTTGAACCGTAAATTGTTGCTCATACGCCTGCCGCAACAAACGGCTGCAGCCGATAAACCAACTGATTTCAAAAACGAAATCAATCTTTCAGAGCAGCTGCTGGGAATTCTTGCCTCGGGAAAACAATCAACGACGCTTGAGGCGGCAGTGCATCACGTGGGTGAAGAAATTCACTTCTACGTCGCCGTGCCGCAAGCCCAAGTCGCGTCGGTCAGCAGGCAGGTTGAGGGATTATTCAAAGACGTTTCGATAACGGAGGCACACGAGTACAACATCTTCCAACCGGAGGGGTATCATACGGGACTGTGGCTCTCTCAGGACAAACATTACGCACTGCCGCTACGCACGTACCTTGAGGCCAACGTTGATACGTTTTCTCCCATTGTCAGCGGCCTCTCAAAAATCAACGAAGTAGGGGAGGGAGCTGCACTCCAGGTACTGATGCAGACAGCCGACCCGGTCCATAAAAAGCGCATCGTAGGCATCATCAACGGACTGAAGAAAGGCGAGCCGTTTGAAAAGATCGCATCCAGATTTTCACTTAACCTTGAAGACCTTGAGACAATTTTCACGAGCACCCAGTCACGCCAGGATGCAAAGAAAGAGAAAAAACCGTCGGTTGTTGACGAAGAGGCAATCAAAGCACTGGAGCATAAAATTGCAAAGCCGCTGGTTCAGGTTAACTACCGCGTACTGGTTTCCGCAGTCAGCTCGTTTCAGACCGACAGCATCATCCAAAGTATTACCAGCGCCTTTTCGCAATTCGAAGCGCCGCTTCGAAATAAATTGAAGGTCGTTAAAGCAAAAAACTTCAAGAAACTGGCGTATCAATTTTCCTTCCGGGAGTTTGATGCGTCGCAGTCAATGATCCTCAACACCGAGGAGCTGGCGGGACTTTTTCATCTGCCTTCATCGTCAACGCTTTCTCCGAAAATAAAGTGGCTGAAAGCGAAAGAGGCCGCACCTCCGCCCAATCTTTCGCCCCAAGGAACGCTCGTGGGCGAAAGCGTGTTTCGCGGTGAGATCAAGCCAGTGCGCCTTGCCGACGATGACCGCCGCCGCCATGTGTACATCGTCGGGCAGACCGGCGTAGGAAAAACCACGCTGATGGAGAACATGGTCTGCCGCGACATTGAGGCGGGTAAAGGCGTGGCGGTGCTTGACCCGCACGGCGACTTTGTGGAAGCCGTTCTGGGACTGGTGCCGCCTCAGCGACAAGACGATGTCATTGTGTTCGATCCCGGATTTATCCAGCGCCCCATCGGACTCAACATGCTCGAGTACGACTTCAACCGACCGGAGGAAAAGACGTTTATCGTCAACGAGATTCAGAGTATTTTCAATCGCTTGTTCCTTGCCGAGACAATGGGGCCGATGTTTGAGCAGTACATGCGAAATGCACTCCTGCTTCTGATGGAAGACGCGCGCGCCGAGGCGGCGACGCTGATTGAGGTCCCGCGGATTTTCACCGATGAAGAGTTTCGCAAAAAGAAACTTGCACGGATTAAAAATCCCGTCGTAATCGATTTCTGGACCAAAGAAGCAGTCAAGGTGGGAGGCGAGGCATCGCTTGCCAACATGGCTCCCTACATCACCTCCAAGTTCAACAATTTCATCGCCAACGACTATATGCGTCCCATCATCGGACAGCCGAAATCCGCGTTTAATTTCCGCCAGATCATGGATGAGGGGAAAATCCTTCTGGTGAATCTCTCCAAGGGGCGCATCGGAGACATCAACGCCGATCTGCTGGGGATGATCTTTACGGGCAAATTCCTGATGGCGGCGTTATCGCGAACCGACGTGCCGCAGGAGAAGCGCCGTGATTTCAACCTCTACATCGACGAGTTTCAAAACTTCACCACCGACTCCATCTCGACGATTCTTTCCGAGGCGCGAAAGTACCGCCTCAACCTCACCATCGCCCACCAGTTTATCGCTCAGCTGACCGAAAAAATCCGCGATGCAGTGTTCGGAAACGTCGGTTCAATCATCGCGTTCAGAGTCGGTCCTCAGGACGCCGAATTTCTGGTCAAGCAGTTCGAACCGGTGTTCGGGACAGGCGATCTTGTCAACATTGATAACTTCAACGCATACGTAAAAATCCTCATCAACAACACCACAACCAGACCCTTCAACATCCGCATCCTGCCGCATCCGACTCCCAGCCAGACCCGCATTCAGGAACTCAAGGAAAAATCGTTTGCAGCGCACGGTAAAGACCGCGCAGTGGTGGAACAGGATATCCTCTTGAGACTGAGGATGTAGCTGAAAATTCCTAGAAGGCCCCTCCGCTTCTACTGCGGAAAGTATACTTTGACCTCGTCGGACGTAAAGCCGGATTTATTGAAACAGGCCAGTCCAAAGGTATATTCTCCCCTTGCAGCATCTGTAGGGAAAATCTCTTGTGCAGAGGAGCTGTATAATCCGGAAAGTGAAAGTAGTCCGCCATAAGAGTGTGAACCACTCCAAGAACCAAAAGCGGTGCAATTCTGAGAAAAGATGGAGGACCAATGCAGATCGATAGAGGATGTTGAGTTATCAACATTAATTGGTCCATCGGAATTAACTGTTTGACCATAATTAACTTTTAAATCAACAATCGGTTTCGGTACCACACAATCAATTCCTTCAGAGGAGTCTTTGTCTAAAAAAGCTGCCGGCCCAGCGAAAGTTAAAAGCGAAGTTATTCCCAAAATACCCAGTGATAAATTTGCATTTGGGTTGTTTATCGATGGAATGCTCTGTGGCAGAAGCGATTGTGTTATGTCTTTTGCTTTTTCTTTTTCTAGTTTTATCTTCTGCCCAATGCTATTTATTAAATGAGTGGGTATTTTACAAACGGCTGTGCCACCGACAGTCGTATAAAATTCTTGAGACATAACACAATCGCTACCCTCTTTGCCGAGAACTTCTATTTTTGCTGATCCCACGTCTGTGATAAAAGCCAACCGAGCCGGTTTACAGGTTTCGATAGCGCTATCCATACAAATCGCTGCGTTTTCCTGCTCTTCACTGAAAGGCTGATATGATAGAGATAATAAGGAAAGTAGAAACCCGAATGATTCCCGTTCGTTTCTTGTTTCTACAGATCTTATAGAACCGCAATCCTGTGCTTCTGTTCTCTTTGCATCTCTATTTTCGTTTACAACTATATCTAGTGCTTCCGGAGAATTCAATAAAACTACAGAGGGTCGGATGAATAGCTCAAAAGCTCCAAAACCGCCACCGACTATAATAATGAAAGCTATTATAATAGATAACCACTTTTTCAAAAAAGCTTTGCGATCAGGCTTCCAGGAGGTTGTAGGGGGCAAATTTACTCCTGCGCCCAGAGCTGTTTTTATGTCTTGTTTGGGCCAACCAGAAGAGAGCAGGGCCTGAGTTATCTGCTCGTCGCTCATGCTCGACTGGCGGGCTTGGTTTATATAATCTGTCAGCGAACTCATAAACGGATTATAACATTTTACGCCTGTGAGCCGAAGGTGGGACTCGAACCCACAACCCACGCTTTATTCACCCCGTCACTTATTTTAATGAGCCGAAGGGGAGATTCGAACTCCCGACCCACGCTTTACGAAAGCGTTGCTCTACCGCTGAGCTACTTCGGCACTTATAAGTGACGGGGCGAAAGCGATTGCCCCTCCTTGCCTACTCCGCCGAAGCAGCTGCTTCGGCTGCGAAGGCCGAGCGCTGAAGCTACGGCGGGCAGGTCTACCGACAAGCTACTTCGGCAGTTTCACAAAAGCAACTGTAGCACGCGCCCCGCGTGAAATAAAGAGCTTTGCGGCAGCTTTGCAATGCGCTTACATTTATGGTATAGTACAAGACATCAATAATAAACACTATATGGGTATATTCAAATGGTTCGGGGAAACACCGGAAAAAAAGCAAGAGGTAATTCAAAGCGCGCCGCAAGAACAGAGAGAAAAAGAGGGCGAACCGGGTAGGTTCGACAATATCCAGAACTTCGATGAGTTGTATGCCGCGCTCCGCGAAGCAGGCAGCGTCACTGACTCACAGGGGCGCACAAAAGATGCGGAATGGCTTATTCAATTCATCGATAAACAACGCAATCTGCCCAAAGAAGACAGGGAACTGTTACTTCAGAACGACAATTTCTTTGAACAGACCCTGCGGCCGCTAACCAGAAACGGAGAGCTGCGTTCCACGGTAAAAGAGAAACTCATAGAAGAATGGGCGGCAAAAAAGGAGTAAACGGCGCTCTGCATCATGCTCCACAAAGAATACGAACTGCGATATAAAGACCTCTCGGTCCGCCTCCGCCAGTTAGGAGGCTGGCTTTGACGTAGACACAAAGAAGAACCGCATCAAGGAAATCGAATACCTGATGCAGCAGCCCGACGCGTGGAACAGGCGCGCGGCGATGGAACCACTCATCAAAGAATTGGGCGAATTGCAGGCACTGACCGAAGTGTACGAAAAAGCATCCGTGCAGGTTGCGGAAATGGAAAAGGAGCCCGACCGAATTGACGAAAAAACGCTGGGGCAGACGGAAAAAATAATTCGCGAACTGGAAATCAAGCGCTTGTTCGGCGGAACGTGGGATAAAAACGACGCTATCATTTCCATCCACGCGGGTGCTGGAGGACAAGATGCCGCCGATTGGGTGCACATGCTGTATCTGATGTACAAAGCGTACGCCGACAAGAATAAGTGGAAGACAACCGTCATCGATTCCACCGAAGAATCGCAGGAAGCGCGCACGGGACGTGTTCCGCTCAAAAACATCACATTCGAGATCAAGGGGGGTTATGCGTTCGGATACCTGAAAAAAGAAAGCGGCGTGCATCGTTTGGTGCGCGTTTCTCCGTTTTCGGCACAGAGCTTGCGTCATACGTCGTTTGCGCTGGTGGAAGTCATGCCGGTAATCCAGGAGCACACGCTGCAGATCAAGGACGAGGATCTGAAGGTGGAATTCTTCCGCTCCTCGGGCCCCGGCGGCCAGAACGTCAACAAAGTCGAAACGGCGGTGCGCATCGTTCATATTCCCACCGGCACCGTAACCGCATCGCAGGTGGAGCGCTCACAATCCCAAAATCGCGCCCGCGCAATGGCAATTCTTGAAGCGAAGCTCATCCAGCTCATGGAAAAAGAGCGCGTCCAGGAGCTCGATAAGCTCCGCACCAAAGTCAAGCCGGAGTGGGGGAGTCAGATCCGCTCGTACGTCTTAAATCCCTACAAACTGGTTAAGGATCACCGCACCGACTACGAAACCACACAAGTGGATGCGGTGCTTCAAAAAGGAGACCTGGACGGGTTTATAGAAACAGAACTGACCCAGGAAACGAAAAAACTGTAAGGCCAAAGCGGTGATTTTTGGACATTAGGTGCTCCGTATAGTATACTTACGCCGGTATGATCATTTTTCAGGGTGTTTGCAAAGAATATCACGGCAACGCCCACAAATCCGTCGCGCTGGACAACGTCAGCTTCAAGATAAATCCCAAAGAATTCGTCTCGCTGGTCGGAAAATCGGGAGCCGGCAAGTCAACCGTCGTCAAACTCCTCATTGGAGAGGAAAAACCCAGCAAGGGACGCATTATTTTCGGCTCCTACGACGTCACGCGCCTTAAAAACAACGAGCTGTACCGCATGCGCCGTCATATCGGCACCGTCTTTCAGGACTTCAAACTCCTTCCCGACAAAAACGCCTTTGAAAACATCTCGTTTGCGCTCGAAGTGTCGGGACGCCCGCAGCGGGAAATCGAAACACTGGTCCCCAAGGTGCTGGACATGGTGGGACTGAGCGAAAAAGGACAGAATTTCCCGCGTGAACTCTCGGGCGGCGAGAAGCAGCGGGTTGCCATTGCCCGCGCGATGATTAACAACCCGGACGTGGTTATTGCCGACGAGCCGACGGGAAATCTTGACCCCATTAACGCAGCCGAAATCATCAAACTGCTCTGCAAAATCAACGAACTGGGAACGACCGTGATTCTTGCAACGCACAATAAAGAAGTTATCAACCAGCTTAACCGCCGCGTCATCAGTTTGGAAGAAGGCAGAGTTATCAGAGATGAAGAGGAGGGAAGATATCTTCTGTTATAAATTTTCTTATGCTTACAACGCTCCTGCGTATCGTCAAATACGGATTTCAGAATTTCGCGCGCAATGCGTGGCTTTCAACCGCAACCATCGCGGTGATGGTGCTTGCGCTGGTAGTGTTTTCGGGACTCATCATGTTCAACGTGATGACCAGCAGAATCATCTCCAGCGTGCAGGAAAAAATCGACATCAGCGTGTACTTCAAGGCGGACAGTCCTGAAGACGAAGTGCTGCGCATCAAAGCAACTCTGGAAACGCTCCCGGAGGTCAAATCCACCGAGTACGTGTCAAAAGACAAGGCGCTGGAACTTTTCCGCGAACGGCACCGCGAGGACATTACCATCTCGCAGGCGCTGGAACAGCTCAATGAAAACCCCTTGCTGGCATCGCTCAATATCAAGGCGCGCGACCCGGCCGAATACGGCTTGGTTGCGGCGTATCTGAACAACGACTCCATCAAGCCGTTTGTCGAGCGGGTAACCTACAACCAGAACGCCACCGTTATCGAGCGCCTCAATAAGATCCTCAAGACGGCTAAAAGCGGAGGATTGGCGCTCACGGTATTTATGTCCCTGGTCGCGATCCTGATTACCTTCAACACCATCCGTCTTGCCATCTATTCAAGCCGTGAGGACATCGGGATTATGCGTCTGGTGGGCGGCTCAAGCTTCTTCATCCGGGGACCGTTCCTAGTTGAGGGTATTATCTACGGCGTTATTTCCGCAATCGTCAGTACGGGCATCGTCGCGCCGCTCCTGTATTTCGTTGCTCCCTACACCAACGTTCTGGTGCCCGAGCTGCAGCTGTGGAGTTATTTCTTGAGTAACATCGGAGTGCTATTGTTCTACCAAATGCTCTTCGGAATCGGACTGGGTATTATTTCAAGCTTCATCGCCATCGGAAGATACTTCAAGGAGTAGTATGCCGGGATTGTTCGTCTTCAACAAACCGCCGGGTCCAAGCTCCGCGGCGTTTTTAAACTCGCTCAAAAAACACTTCGGCAAAGAACCCATCGGGCACGGCGGTACGCTCGATCCTTTCGCCGAAGGAGTACTGGTAGTAGGAGTGGGACGGCGATACACGCGCATGCTGTCGGCGGTACTCAAAGAACATGACAAGGAATACCGAGCCGTCATTCTCTTGGGAGCCGACTCGGACACGTACGACAAGACCGGTACGATAACGACGCGGGCGATATCGCAGTGGCCTGGCGACGCGGAAATCGAAAATGCCGTCACAGAAATTGCGCAACGTACAACGCAAGTTCCTCCGTCATATTCGGCGATTAAAATAGAAGGAGTGCCGGCATATATACACGCCCGCCGCGGAAAAGACGTTAAATTGAAAGAGCGTCCCGTAAAGATACACCGGACAAAAGTGACATCAATAAAACACCGCGCCGACGACATGGCAATCGAGATTGAGCTTGGTGTTTCCCCAGGGTTTTATGTGCGAAGCTTTGCTCACGAGGTAGGGGATATGCTCAAGACCGGCGCCTATCTTGAACGGCTGATTCGCACTAAGGTTGGGCGGTTTACCCTTGAAGAAGCGCTTGAATACAAGGATTTAGATGGCGTTGTTGAGCTCTATTTCAGGGCCTCTGGTGCTGTGCAGGACGTCGGATACCGCTATTTTACCCTCAAAAACGCTCAAAATTGGGCTATAACGGGCTTTGTACGCAATATAAGCCCAAGCTCGGTTGAGGTAGTGGGACAGGCAAAAACAGCTGTTTTAGAGCGTTTTTTGGACGTTTTAGAGAAGGGTTCCGAGAGTGCTCAAATAGCGAATTCCTTTAGTTATTTCAGGAAAGCAGCCGATACATACCAAGATTTTACGGCTGAGTGATCCACAGCTTGCACGTCAACGACGTTGACTCCGATACCGTTCGGCGTAATCATACCTTCAGCCCACGACAACCCAAGACCAGAAAGGAGGGCGCAATGCGAGGCATCAATCCCATACGCGTCCCCGCACTGGTGTGCAGGGACGTCGAGCGCGTCAAACAAGATGCGCGATTCATCATCGTCGTTGACGAGAATCATATCGTCACAACCCTTCGCAATCCGCACGGCCGTCTCTCAATCATTGCCGTCATCGGCCCGGGAGAAATCCACAAGAACATTCCGTCTCCTCTCCGTAAGTTTGCCGAGGCGGTGCTTCTTGAGGTCGGCGTCTCGCGAGGCAGACCGTACAGAGAAGCGTTCGGAACCGAGAATCAAAGATATATTCCCAAGCGCCGGCCATGGTTCTCGCTGATCGACGCGCAATACCTGGCTGTCGCTCCTTACATCTTCCACCTCCTCCAAATGCTGACCGACAAGCGGACATCACAATGGAAGTGCGGAACGAACACAAAACCCGTCTACCTGCCGACACCCAACGACTTCTTTTTCAGAAAAAAGAAGAAGATAGAGTCGTCAATCTCTCCGAAAGGATGGGTAAACGGGGCTCGCTTCTCGGCTCCCTTAAGCGAAACGCTGCTGCTTGCGGACATCTACTGCGCGGAGCTGACGAACAAGACGGTGCAGCGGGATGTGACGGGACTTGGCGGATATCTGGATCTGCTCCTATCGCGCTACCAAGCCAAAGGGTGGGCATGGCCGTTCTGGAAACTCAAGTACGCACGGATTGCCGCAGAAAAGCTCCGCGAACGCCGTCTCCCGCGTCATCTCAAAATCGAAGCGCTCCGCTACGTTCGGAACCCCTACTTCAGAACCAACCTAGGGTCGGTAATCGAGTGGGATGGCGTCTCCGAAACTCCGCAAAAACTCCTCGCACGGCGCACGCTTCCCAACGTCAAGTGGCGCCTAGGAGAACTCCAGCTGCGCACGGTGAAAGAGAGCGTCCCTTTCGGCTATCTCGTATTTGAGGTATACCCCTCGCCCCACATCTGACGTTTCCTTCCGGGAAACGGACGTACAGATGAGGGGCTTTTCGTTTTCATAAAAACAAACGCCGCCCGGGAATATGGGGGCGGCGCTACATCATGTCAGTGTTCGTGTCAACAAAATCCCGGAACAGGTGAAGTTGTGGAGGCTGCCGACGGAAGCCCCGGATTTCCACCCGCCCCTTCACATAGTAGGGGAGGGAAGGAATCAAAAACCTGCACGTGCCTTGCACGGGACACCGGCCGCATCCGCGTTCGTACCTTCTGGTCTGGGTACTGCTCCAGTGAACCTCGACCGGCACAAGAACAATCCGGCGCGCCCAATACTCACCGACCCGCCGGGTGCCGTTGCCGGGATGCAGTTTGCAGAGCGTCCGCGACAGGAGCCATAGAGCGGCTCCCAACTCCAGCGGGTCCGCCTTGTGCTGCTCGCAGTATTGGACGAGCAACGCCCGGACAGCATCGGTGAGCTGGAGCTTAAAGATGTTCTCTTCCGGCTTGACGTCGTGAACAGTGATAACCTCGTGCTCCAGCACTACGCGCAGGATATGAAAGTCAACGGGAGGTGGAAAGAGAATGGATTCGATCATCCCTTCACGTGCAAGGAAGTGAATGAGCATGCTGACCATCTTCTCGCGAAATCCCAGAAACCCGTGTGAGCTGTCCTCGCTGAACAGCCCGCCGTTGATGATTCTTTCACACGCACCACGGTAGTCAGATACTCCGCCGAACAACATCCGCGGATCTCCACTCCAAAAGCGGGCAAGCTTTCGGGAGTTGAGAACCCAGTACCCTCCTACCCTACCGGAGCCAAAACCAAGCCCCGAGTCGCTCAAACTGCCGGCGACTCTCTCGACATCTCCCTTGTATCTCTTTGAGAAAGAGAACGGGTCGAACAGGGACGGGTGGCGTCCGTACAGCTGACTCATCCTGCGAATCGCCTCGTCGCTCTTGATGCCTCCTCGCATGTACAGGCACGCATAGAACAGAAAACGCGCGTGCTCAACTTTGCCGAGGGGAAGACTCGGAGGAAGATTGCTGTGAACCTGCGGTTCCTCCGTCCGATCGTACGGGTACTCCTTATGAGCTAACGCCGCAAGGAGTCGCCCGAAGACCAGCTCGGCCTTGTCAAGGTGGCCCTTTATCTCCATGTTAACCTCCTCTCGCGTTCCGAGTTTTGTGTGCGATGCTAAAAAGCACTGTAAAACATTTTGATAAATTTGACAAGCTTTTGAAAATAAATCACCTATAAAAGCAAACGCCGCCCGGGAATTCCGAGGCGGCGGCTGAGTCACGAAGCGACGCTATCTCAAGAAGTGAGACGAGCTTCCCGACGGGAAGAATCCCGTGACTTCGCTCGCGACCTGAAAAAGAAACTGAGTCGTTGCATCCTCAAGCGGCTGCTGCGTCACGGACCTAAACATGGTGCATGCGTACATCCTGTTGCCCACGATGCGCATGTCGGGCATCAGTTCCTGCCACCACTGCACGTGGTGGGCGAGTTGCCTGTTGAGAGGAAGACGGCCGCGTGGAGAGTCGAACTCACCGATGCATTCAAGTTCCAGCAAGTTGTGACTGCTCCGAGATGCACGGAGCAACAGAACGTGCCAGAGCGGGTCGGCAAGTATCGGGAAACTTTTTTCTCCCCGCACGGAAACGGCGTACTCTAAAAACCGCCGTATGAGCCAAAACAGTCCTCGCTGTCGCAGAAGCTCGTGTCGAAGTTGCATGAGTGATTCAGGCGCCAACTTGGTCATTGTCTCCTCCTTTGCTGGCGTGTAGTATACAGGAAAAAAGAAAATTGTAAAGAAGTCAAAAGTGACAAGTGAAAAGCGAGCGAAGCGAAGCCCTGTAGTGAAACGAAGTTTCTACTACCGGGGTAAAAAGTTGAAAAATCGGCAAAAAAGTGTAGAGTGAAAGGGAAAATAGACATTGCGGGATCGTCCCTGGCCGTAGACCGGCCACGGGCGAGGCTAACGGCGATGTCTGAGTAATTTGCGGGATCGTCTAATGGCAGGACACGTGCCTCTGGAGCACGGTATCTTGGTTCGAGTCCAAGTCCCGCAGCTATCAGAAAATGCCAACCTCCAAAAGAGTTTCGTATCTTCGATTATTAATTCATGGTTTGGCGTATTATTTGGAGGCTTATGTTAATTGATGACATAAAAATTAAAGTTTCGGCGGGAAACGGCGGGAAAGGCGCCGTGGCTTTTAATACGAACATGAAGAGTTTGGGACCGACTGGCGCCACGGGCGGAAACGGCGGCAGTGTTTATGCGGAAGGCGTGTCCGACATAAGCGCGTTGAGGCAATTCCGTTTTAAGAAGGAATTCAAAGCCGAAAACGGACTTGACGGACGCGGGCAATTCCGCGATGGCCATGACGGCAAAGACCTGATTTTAAAACTCCCGATCGGGACCTGCATTCATAACCTCACAAACAGCAAGGAAGTTTCTATAGAAAAGACCGGCGAGCGGGTTCTGATAGCAAAAGGAGGTTTGGGCGGCAGAGGCAACTTTCATTTCCGTTCTTCGCGCAATACCTCTCCCAAGGAATCGAGGCCGGGTTCTTTGGGAGAGAGTTTTGAATTCAGGTTCGAGCTCAAGCTCATCGCGGACGTTGGCTTCGTGGGCCTCCCGAATGTCGGGAAATCAAGCTTACTGAATGCGCTCACCAATGCGAGAAGCAAGGTAGCGAACTATCCTTTTACCACCCTTGAACCGAATTTAGGAGCATATTATGAACTTATCCTTGCCGACATCCCGGGACTTATTGAGGGGTCCTCAAGCGGCCGCGGCCTTGGGATAAAATTCCTCCGCCACATAGAGCGCACCCGCATCCTTTTCCATTTTATTTCGGCTGAATCCTCCACCCCCGCGAAAGATTACAAGACAGTACGCGAAGAACTAGGGCGCTATAATGAAGCGCTTCTTGAAAAACCGGAGCAGATTTTTTTAACGAAGAGCGATCTTGCAACAGGGACGGAACTGAAGAAAAAAATAGCGGCGCTTTCCGCCATAGGCGCCGCGCCTGCCTTAGTATCTAAGTACGGCGGGCAGGGATCCGCCTCGGGCGGAAAAAAAATATTAAACAATGTGATCGCGATATCCATAAACGATAAGACGAGCATAAAAAACGTGGGAAAGGCACTGAACGATATCAAGAAAGAGAAATAGAATATGTATTTTTTGTATTTAATTCGGTGCGGCGACGGTACCATCTATACCGGCATAACTACCGATGTACGGCGCCGGTTTAAGGAGCATCAAGCCGGGATCGGCGGTTATTACACCAAGGCGAAGAAAGTAGCTAAAGTTTTGTATACCGAAAAATTTCCAACCCGCAGCGCGGCTATGAAACGCGAGTCCGAAATCAAAAAGTGGCGCAGAGAAAAGAAGTTGAACTTGATAAAGTTCAACACATCGGTGCGGTGAGAACTCCGTTCCTGCAGCACAACACCCCCCGCTCGCGAGAGCGGGGGGTGTTGCAATGCCGATGTCGTCTTTCTAGAGCGTCGGGAAACTGAATTCGGTCGAGGTTGCGGTATTCAGCGAGGCGTCTTTCGACTCAACCAGATAGTAGTAGGTTGAACTTGCGGTCAGCCCCGAAAGATTCAGCGAATGACTCGTGACCAGCGTGGTATCCGACACACTCGATGCCGTCGCGGTATCCACCGGCGAAGAGGTCGCGTAGTAGATCTTGCTCGTTGCGGCTTCGTTTGTGGTCCAGCCGACGGTGGCGGTGCTTGACGTGATGCCCGACGCGGTGACCGCCGAGATCAGAGGCGGCGTTACGTCGGCTGCCGCGGTCGTGAACGAACTTTCGGTCGAGGTTGCCGTATTCCCTGCGCCGTCAGCCGAAGTTGCGATGAAGAAGTACTGCGTGCTTGGCGCAAGACCCGAGAGCGGCGCGGTGTGTGCGGTCATCGGCGTGGTGTTCGAGAACGTCAGCGCCGTTGCCGTGTTCACCGGCGAGGAAGTTGCGTAGTAGACCTTGGTCGTTGCGGACTCATTGGTGGTCCACGTGATTGACGCGGAGGAAGTCGTGATACCCGATGTCGCAAGAGCCGAGATCGCGGGCGGTGTTACGTCAACCGGTCCTCCGGTCGCCGTCGTGAATGAATACTGCGATGACGTTGCCGTGTTGCCGAACCAATCGCGCGACTCGACGATGTAGTAGTAGGTCGTGCTTGACGCAAGACCCGAGAGAGCAACCGTGTGGTTCTTTACCGACCCGCCGCTCGATGCGGTTATGGCGTTTGCGGGAGTAAAGGGCGAGGTAGTGCTGGCGTAAACTTTGCTTGTTGCCGCCTCATCGGTCGTCCACGTGATTGTCGCTCCCGAGAGCGAGATATTCGTCGTCGCAACGCCGGAGATAACGGGCGCTATCGTATCGGGTGTTGAGGTCGATGACCACCACGGAAGTTTCTTTGCGATGCCGGACGGAATCGACTGACAGACCGGGATAATGTAGTAGTGGTCGTCCTTTCCTTTGTTCTTCCGAATCCATCCGGGCGCGATGAGATGCCCCGGCGGGACGATTATGCAGTATCTGTTCTCCCATCTGTTCCCATTATTGTCATTATCATCATCGTCATCGTCGTTATCTCTGTTCGCAATGATGGGATTCTGTGTAAGAAACTGATTGAGCTTCTCGAGCGTCTTGGGCCCGATGGAGCCGACCTGCGAGAGGCCGTGCCTTGCCTGGAATCGTTTCACCGCCAGTGCGGTGAGTCTCCCAAAGTACCCGGTGACGAGCCCTTCGGGATATATGCTGGTATCGCCGGCAAGCGCCGTCTGGAGAAGCCTTACCTGATCGCCCGTCATACCCTCGCGCAGCTGGCCGATGAGCTGGAGCGTACTTGTCACGTCCTGCTGCGTCTGCTGCACCTGTACTTGCACTTGCCTGAGTGCGTTGAGCTGCGTCTGAAGCTGCTGTACCTGCGCCTGCAGCTGTGCGATGAGGTCCGTGAGCGACTGAGTCGACGTTGACTGGGCATGCGCCGGCGCTATCGAACCTGTCAGAAACATCGCAAACAGTGCGAAGGCGAAAATATGTTTTTTCATGATCGTTATCGTTACTGTTGAATTTTACTTTTTGTTCGACGCTTTTGTTTTTTATCGTTTAGGTTCAGTTGTCTAATGTAGTGGTGGTGTTGGACTCCTCGCCGCCCGACTTATCCGGTTTACCCGGGTCACCGGGCTCGCCTGGATTGGCGGGCCATCCCCATGCATCCGAGGAGGACGAGCGTTCGCGTTCCTGCCGCTGGTTCATCGCATCGGACGAGGAAGCGCGCTCCCATTCATATTTGCGGTTCCAATTATGGCCGTCGATGGACACGTTTAGATTGAAATCGGCGCGCGCTTTCAGAAGTTCTTGCGCCTCCTGCGAAATGCGGATTGCTTCGTTGCCGAGATTGAAGGCCTCTCCGTTCGCACCGGTTTCGGCTTTCTCTTTCGCTTGAGTGATTAGTCCGAGCGCATCTCCAAACCGTGTTTCGGCGTCGGTCGCCGCCTGAGCGCCCACCTTACTTCGCTTTTTCTCAAGATACGTCTGGGCGGAGCGGAGCGTGTTCTCGGCATCGCGTATCTTTCCGACGGCAAATGCGCTTGCGTTCATTCGTTTGCGCTCCGACCGACTGGTCTCGCTCTCACGCTTGCTGGACGATGCGATTTCCTCCTCGAGGTTCGTCCTCACTGCCGATACCTTGCCGAGCTCGTCGTCCACTTTCTTTCTGATCGAGCGCGTGTTGTCGTCGCTTTTCTTCCCGGCTTCTCCTAGAATTTTGCTGTTTGTTATGAGCGAGATCTCCAGGTCGGATGTAATGTCTGCTGCCGTTCGGATATCTCCTTGTTTGCGTATCTTCTCGATGTGCGCCTTTGCCTCCGTCGCTTGCGTCGTGAACCGCGACTCGAGCTCCGTCTGCATTTCGGTATCAAGCTTGCCTTCTACGGAAAGCACCGTGGCTTCCTTGAGCCGTTCGCGGACAAGTGCCACCTCGTACGTTGCTTTTGCCTCCGGCGAGGCCTGAAGCAGTTTCCCCACTTTTTCGTTTACTCCAACCTTCACCGGGTAGAGAAGTTCGCCCGGCAGCGCGTACTGCGCCGCAAACGAGGTACTCCCTCCCGCAAGCAGAAAGACCAGCAGCACCGGAGCGATGCTCACAAGTTTGAATCGGACCATCGGAATCCTTGCTGGCGTTTGCTGTATATGATGACGTAAGGCCGCCTCTTCTCTTACAGCCTCGTCCGCTTCGATAAAGTGAATCAGGCGTTCCCGCACCCGGCGCATGCGTTCCTCGCCCGCATGGACGCGGGATTTCAGTTCACTCAGTTGTTCAAAAAAAGAGTTCATGGGGTTGGGGGGTTTATGGTGTCGCGGAGCGTCTCGACAATCCGGTGGAGGCGTACGGAAACGTTATTTACGTTGATTCCCAGCACCTCGCCGATCTCCCGAGGCGGCAGGTCGTCGACGTATCGAAGTATGACCAGCTCCCGGTCTTCTTCTGGAAGCTTCGCGATAACCTCCCGAACGTGGGAGAGAAGCACCTGTCGCTCAATATCCTCGCGGGCGTCGTATGACGGCTCGGCGGCGTCGGAGGTTTCCATAAGCTTGTCCAAACTTGCCTCTTTTTTCCGCCTGGCATCGTCGACGATGAGATTCCGAAGCGTCTGATAGAGGAAGGCGCGCAGGTTGACAATCTTGTTTCCGTCCTGAAGGTACTGCCAGGTTCGCATGAAGGTTTCCTGCATCAGTTCCTCGGCACGTTCCTTGGAAAAGACTCTGAAGAAACCATGCCGCCAGATCGCTTCCGCGTACAATTCGTACGCTTCGAGGAATTCTTTTCGGTGATCGCGTTTCATTATCAGATGACGTTTAGGAAGGCCAATTCTTACATCGCATCCGGTTGCTCTCCACTTTCTCACTGGATGACAGGAAGGTCAAGTTCGTGATAGTGCGGCTGGGACTCCTTTTGTTGAATGAAAAATGCCGAGAAAGTTTTTCGGCACTTTTCATCAAACCCAAAACTTTAGCCGCCGCTTACCGTCGCCTCCGTCTGGCGCGCTGGCGCTTTTCGTATCGCAGCCACGATTTTGCCGCTTTTGGCTCCGCCTTTCGCAATCCGGCGAGGACTTTCTTTCTCAGCACCGCCGTTCCTATCGCTTTTCGCTTCGCGGCAAATTTCAGAACCGGTCTTGCCACTTTGGAAACGATGCTTTTTGTGCGGACCGCCGAGATGCGAGCGTCTTTGCACGCCGTGCGGATGGAGCGCTTTATTTTTTCCGCTTTGAACGGCTCCCGCTTGCCGCCGCGCTTGATGACTTCTTTTGCCATAGTGGTGGTGATTTATCCCGACCTTTTTATAATTGTACCACTTATTACTGTTTCGTTTGCAAAAGGGGATTGCCGGCATGCGGCGCGACGTCTTGACTTCTTTGCTTCTTGGGTTAGTATTGTCTCAGGACAAAGTGTCTTAAGCGTGTGGGTCCGGAGGCCCTGTGCATACGGCAACGGAGGCAGACGGTATTGGCGAGGCGGAACGCCGCTTGTCTTTGGGGGATGCTCCCGGACACGATCCGGCCATTCCTGCCTGTTGCGCGGCAAAACCTAAATCACCCATGGCGACCTTGCTGTAAGAATTACCGCCTCCGGACCCCACTTTTCACCTGCCCCGGGCAACTGCTCGGGGCGTTTTCTTTTTACCTGCCATCATAGTACGATTAGAGCGGAACTCACCTGAAATGGGGGTGTAGTATGAAAGAATCTCCGGAAGTTAGGGCGGCCTACCTGGAAGGGAAGCATTGGGCGGCGAAAATGGTGTTCAAGACCTTTATCTTCTCTCTCCTTTTCTGGTTCTTCCTCGTACTCGTCGGTGCGGCTCCGGTGGACGCAATCCTCGTGGCTCTCTGGGCGCTCTTTGTTCTCGCCTCCTTTCAATGGTGTGTGGAGCTTGAAAGAGGACTGGCGGAGGTACGAAGCATCATCAGAACCATAACAGAACAGATAGCTCAGCTTCGCGGAAGCTAACCAGCCCCCGGCTCCCTGTCCCGTCCCTGCCTCGAGTGGGGACGGCCTTCTTTTTTACCCCGCTCAGCGGGATTTTAGAACATATTCAAAAAAGACAGCGCGCTTCCGCCTCTCGGCAAAAACGCGCTCGTATCTCTACTCCACCGTCTTCTTGAGACGTTCGGATGGTGCGGACATCTCCGCGTCCACTTCGGACGGCTTTGCAAAGAACTCCTCGTGCTGGCTGATCTTCACGCCCGGCACTCGTAAGGCGTTTCCCTGGTCCGCCAGCATCGCCTCTTTGTTGATTTCTTCCTTTGTCCGTATGAACGCTGTGAGCTGCCGGGAATGAAGTTCCGCCAGAACCTTTTCGATATTCTTGATGATCACGGCGGGCGGGGTCGTGCACCAGCCGAAGTCGCCGCTGACGACCGAGATCGTTCTGGTCTTGCCATCCTGTGTCAGCTCTGCGCGGCGCCTTTCGGCGAAAACGTACAACCCTTCGAACAGCTGTTGCGACTTCTCTGCCAGGGGAGCGACCTTTTTGGCCGCTTCGCTCTTGGCGCGCTCGACTTCCTCGTTGAGTGCTCTGTTGAGCTCTTTGATTCTCCGCTTGACGGCGCCGATGTCGGCGAGAGATTGCGCCGCCTCGGCAAGGTTTTGCGGAGACCCGACCACCTTTCGCTTCGGACGTCCGGTTTTCTTTACCATTTTTCCCTCCAAACGTGCGTTGAGTGCCGCTGATGTACTACCAGAGGGATTTTCCCCTGTCAAGCATGGATGAGAAATATTCCCTGATGTGACCCTGTGGATATCAAGTTGCGCGACTCTATAGAGGTACAGTAGAATAGGGGATACTATGACAAGAAAGGGAAAACGGATCATAACATGGGGGATAGTCATAGTGCTCGGTGCGACGGGCATCTTTTTTTTGGTGAGGGCAAGCAACGCGCCCGGAAAGCTTGATGGATTCGCTCAATGTCTCAAAGACAAGGAGGCCGTCTTTTACGGAGCGTTTTGGTGTTCGCACTGCCAGAATCAGAAAGCGATGTTCGGAAAATCCGCGAAACTGCTTCCCTACGTGGAGTGCTCAACGGCCGACGGACAGGGACAGCTGCCGGTTTGCACGGAGAAGAAGATTACCGGCTATCCGACATGGGAGTTTAGCGACGGCAGCCGCGAGACCGGTGAGGTCTCTCTCGAGAAGCTTTCTCAAAAAACCGGATGTCCATTGCCGCAGTAAATTACTATGGAACTTGTTTCAAACGTCAATTTTTTTCTGGGAGCGCTGACTGTCGCGGGTCAGATTGCAATCGCGGCTGTTGTCATGCTTCTTGTTTTGCGAAAAGAGAACGTATTACGCCGGCTCATTTTCGCCTATGCGCTTCCGCTCGCGTTTGCGGTAGTGGTAGTGGCGACCGCGGGCAGCTTGTTTTATTCGGAAGTGGCCGGATACGAACCCTGTAAACTCTGCTGGTTTCAGAGGATATTCATGTACCCGCAGGTGCTCCTGTTGGGCATCGCGCTTGTGAAAAAAGACAGAAGCGCGGCTCGCTACGCGCTTCTGCTCTCCGCAATCGGCGCGGTCATCGCCGGCTACCATTATCTGCTGCAGCTGGGGGTCGCTCCCGCTCTGCCGTGTTCCGCGGTCGGATACTCCGTTTCCTGCTCCCAGCGGTTTGTGATGCAGTTCGGTTACATCACCATTCCCATGATGGCACTGACGGCATTTGCACTGACGGGACTCGTAAGTGCATTGTCTTTGAAGTTCAATAAGACACAATTACAGAAAGTCGAGGGGTAGCTATAAGGTGTTTTACCTATGAAACTTCGCGCACTGCTTTCACACAGCGGGGTCGTTTTTGATACGGCGAGGGAACTATTTTTTCAGATTTTCTATGATGGCGATTTCGAACGGCACCAGCGGAAAAGGGTTATAGCGCATCTGGGTATATGCTTCGATCAGGGCTTTCAGGAGCGCGATGACTTTTTCCGGTTTGAGAATTTTTGCGTGTTTTTCGAGCTCCGCGATCTGCGCGCGCGCGATTTCACGCTCGTAGAGTTTTTCCAGCGACGGGTTGAGATGAAGCGAGAGCGCGCGCCGCAGGTGCTCGGTCAGGTCTTTGTTGAACTGAAACAGGTTATACCCTTCGTTGGCGACTTCGTGGAGAAACTCCAGTGAGGAAGCAAGATCGCCGGCAATCAAAAGATCCGCCATCGCGGTGGTTTTGAGAAAATCGACTTTCCCGAGGATTTTTTCGATGTCCTCGACGGCAACCGTGCAGCCTCGCATCGAAACAATCTGGTCAAGAAGCGACTCGGCGTCGCGCACACTGCCGTCGGCAAGATAGGCAAGCAGCTCGAGCGCCTGCGGCGCGGCTTTGATGTCTTCGGCTGCGACGATAACCGCCAGTTTCTTTTGAATCTCCTGCAGCGTCAGTTTTCTGAAATGAAATCGTTGGGTGCGTGAAACGATGGTTGGGAGCACTTTTTCGTATTCGGTGGTGGCGAGCACGAAAATGATGTGCGCGGGAGGTTCTTCGAGAGTCTTGAGGAGCGCATTGAACGCCGGTGTGGTGAGCATATGCACCTCGTCCACGATGAACACTTTAAAACGCAACAGAGAGGGGAATGTTTTGACGTTTTCTTTCAGATCGCGGATTTCGTCAATGCCGCGGTTGGAAGCGGCGTCGATTTCGGTAACGTCCAGTGTCTGACCGCTGTCAATCTGGCTGCAGGCGGCGCAGGCGTTGCAGGGTTCTCCCTGTTTGGCGAACGTACTGTCGCTCTGACGTTTCTGACAATTTGCCACCTTGGCCAGCAGCCGCGCCACGGTAGTTTTTCCGGTCCCGCGCGGACCGTAGAACAGGTACGCGTGAGCGAATTTATCCTGACGCGCCGTGTTCTGAAGTATGGTGACGGTATGCTCCTGTCCGAGCACGTCGGCAAACGTTTTAGGGCGGTATTTGCGGTAGAGGGCGAGCATGCACCCAGTATAAGGTAGAAAGTGGAAAGTAGAAAGTATGAGATGCAGTGTGCATCAGCGCCTTACTGTGTCATAACTTTTTTGGTTGGTCAATGGTATCGCGGTGCTGGCAGCGTCCAAAACAAAGCATAGATCCTGAGGCACGATTGAAATCGCGTGTCGCGGCGCGGTATAATTGCTGGGTATGTACGAGGTGCGGACGCAGGAGTTCTCGGGACCGCTGGAAAAGCTCCTTGAACTCATTGAAGAACGCAAAATGGACGTGACGCAGGTGTCACTGGCGGCGGTAACCGCCGATTTTTTACACTACATCGAGGATCTCAAGAAAGAACTGGGCGATGGTAGCGCGGCTCAAGAGATCCAGACGCGATTTTTGGCCGATTTTCTGGTCGTTGCGGCGCAGCTGATTCTCATCAAATCCAAAGCGCTGCTGCCGCAGCTCGAGCTTTCGGAAGAAGAAGAGGCGACTATCCAGGATCTCGAGCGGCGGCTTGCGCTCTATCGCGACGTCAAGCCGATATTTGCGACCTTGCGCCTGTTGTGGACGTCATCGCCTCGGGCGTTTACGCGTTCCTCACTCTATCAGTTTCAGCCGGTGTTCTATCCGCCGCCGAATGTAGCGCTTCAGGATCTTTCGGCTGCGCTTGACGGGATTCTGAACGTGTTGCAGCAGTTTTTGATCGAGTCGGACACCATCGAGCGCCAACTGGTTTCGCTTGAGTCGAAAATCGATGAAGTAATCACCATGGTCTCGGCCAGCGCGTTTCGGTTTTCTGATATCACCGGCGGGCGTTCCCGTGAGGAAATCATTGTGCTGTTTCTTGCGGTGCTGCATCTGTTGTGTGATCGCCTGCTCCGCGCCACCCAACAGAAAGTTTTTGGCGAGATACGCGTTGCGACGAGCAGTCAGGAACACTGAGTGACACACAGTATAATAGTAGTATGAGCAAACCAGAACTGTCCGAAATACAAAAGCGAGCGATGCTTGAGGCGATTCTTTTTGCATACGGTGAGCCGATGGAGCGGGAAAAGCTCTCCACACTGCTTGGCGTTGAGCAAGAAACTGTCGGCGCGTTGGTGGAATCGCTGAAGGACGAATACGCGCGTCAGGAACGCGGGCTTATGATTATTCAGCAGCAGGACGGGCGCGTGATGCTTGCTACAAAACCTCAGTTCGGCGAGATTATTGAAAGCTTCATCAAAGAAGAGCTTAAAGGAGATCTCACTCCTGCCGTTGCTGAAGCGCTGGCGTTGGTGTCTTATTTTGGGCCGATTTCACGCGCTGAAATCGATTACATCCGCGGCGTGAATTCAAGCTTCATCCTGCGGCAGCTTTTAATGCGCGGTCTTGTTGAGCGCACCCAGAAAGGACATGCGTATCTCTATACGGCAAGCGTGGACTTTCTCAAACACGTGGGAGTTTCGGCGGTCACAAACCTTCCGGACTATCGCAAGTATCAGGACATCAAGCAGAAGTATTTTGAGAATCTTTCTGTCGAAGTTACCGCGCCTGCCAATGATGTTTCCGGCGGCGCACCCGAGCCGGTTCCTCACACCATCGAGCAATCATGAGATATCAAGCACTGGTTCTTATTTTTGTCATTCTTGTTTCCGCTTCGGCGTTTCGGGCGGCGGGTTTTCTGTCAAGCGGGAGCAGCGACGCGTCACGCGCAACCATTACGACGCAGCGGGTAGAATCCGGCGGCGCGAACGGTGTTGCATCTCCTTCTTTGCCATCCGTGCAGGGAGAGCGGAGCGTGCCGGGCGGCGGCGCGATGATTCCGGTCGAGAGCGGCACGACGGACGTTGTTGAACAATCGGCGATTGAGAAACCGGCTGCCGTGAGCGGTTTGTGCGACGCGATCGGTGCGCAGCTGTTTTTGGTCAGGGATTTTAAGGACGACGGCATCATTTTCGAAAAGTACGCTTCCAAACGCTGGCCGATTGCATCGGTGACGAAGCTGATGACAGCGCTGGTTGCGCTGGAACACCTCGAACTTTCGCGAATCGTTACCATAACGCCGGAGGTCATCAAGAAAGCGGAAGGATACAGCTCGTTTTCTGCCGGTGAACGGTATTCTATCAAGGACTTGGTGGCGGCGTCACTGGTGTTCTCCGGCAACGATGCGGCGTATGCGCTCGCCGATGCGATGGGAGATGACGCGTTCGTCAATGCCATGAACAAAAAAGCGCGAGAACTGGGGATGAATCAGACTCTCTTTTTTGAACCCTCGGGGCTCTCATATCTCAACCAGTCAACGGCGTACGATCTGTATGCGCTGGCCAAATACATCTATCACTACTACCCTTTGATTCTGGAGAACACGCGCAAAACTTCCGTATCGATCAAGGATTATTCAACGCAGCGATTCAGGAGTTTTTCGAACGTCAATCTGTTTGCCGGGAAGTCAAACTTCTTCGGGGGCAAGACCGGCTTCATCGACGAATCGGGGGGAAATTTGGTTACTTTGTTTTCCAGGGATGGTACAATAGTGTTTATAGCGGTGATGGGCAGTCCGGATCGCTTTGGGGATACCGAGCGGCTGTATGCCTGCTTGCCGTAAGCGGACCGGGGTGTTTCGGTTTTTTGTCGTCATATAACGATGTATGAATGCTGACGCGGTGCGGGTCCTCATTCTCATGGGCGTTTCGTTTTGTACTGCCCTGATTGTCACACCCGTTGTTGTTTCGCTGCTGCATCGCTGGCGGCTCGGAAAACAGATCCGCCACAACTCGGCCGCGCCCATTTATTTTGAACTCCATAAGAAGAAAGAGGGCACGCCCACCATGGGCGGTGTCATCATCTGGATAACCGTACTGGGGCTGGCGCTCATCTTTTTAGCCCTTGACTTTTTCTTTGACGGTTTTTGGGCGTATTTTAACTTTGTCGACCGCCCGCAGACGTACCTTCCCATCGCCGCGATGCTCATTGCGGGTTTGCTGGGTATGATTGACGACCTTTTGGGCATTGTGCGTCACGGTCCCAACGGCGGAGGATTGCCGATACGGTTCAAGTTCCTTATGTATCTGATGATTGCGCTGCTGGGAGCATGGTGGTTTTGGAAAAAGCTCGGCTGGACAGTGTTGGGTGTTCCGTTTGTCGGTGATTTTGAAATCGGTGTCTGGTATGTTCCGCTGTTCATTTTCATCATTGTCGCCTCTGCGTTTTCCGCCAACGAAACCGACGGTCTTGACGGTCTCTTGGGAGGGACCACGCTGTTTACCTTCGGCTCGCTTGCGGTAGTCGCGTTTGTACTCGGCCGCTATGACTTGGCGGCATTTTCATGCGTGGTGGTGGGAGCGCTTCTGGCGTCGCTGTGGTTTAACATTTATCCGGCGCGCTTTTTTATGGGCGATACCGGCTCGATGGCGCTGGGTATTACCATGGGCGTGATCGCGATGCTCACCGACACCGTGCTGCTGCTGCCGCTGTTTGCACCGGTGTTGGTGTTCGAATCGCTGTCGGTGATTGTACAGATGGTTTCCAAAAAAGCGTTCGGGCGCAAACTGTTTCTCTCAACGCCCATTCACCATCACTTTGAGGCGAAGGGATGGCACGAATCCACCATCACGATGCGATTGTGGATTGTCAGTGCGGTCGGCAACGGATTGGGACTGGTACTGTTCTTTCTCTCCCGCCTTGCCCAGTAACGGCTATGGTCACACTCATCAAAAACGTGATGCTGTTTGACGGAGGTGCACGGCCGCCGTTTAAAGCGGATGTTTTGGTACGGGATGACGCTATCTTGGCACTGGGGATATTTCCGAACTATAAAGCCGACCGCGTGATCAACGGTAACGACGGATATCTTACTCCCGGCTTCATCGATGTTGATGCGGGTTCGGACCGCTACCTGACGGTCTTTACCGCGCCCGCTCACCGCGATTTCGTGTCGCAGGGTATTACGACGATTTTAATGGGGCACTGCGGGTTTTCTCTGGCACCCACGCTGTACGGGAAGCTTGAACACTTTTTCAACTGGTCGCGAAAAGATGCCGTCAACGTCAACTGGCGGGGGGTGGGGGAGCTTCTGGGAGTTCTGGAGAAACGGCCGCTCAATGTAAATGTCGCAACGCTGGTCGGGCATAAGGTGATGCGCGAGGACATTCTTAAGAACCCTGCCGAGTTCCGCAAGCTCACCGCCAACGAACTGCGAGTGCTGCGCTCGCTACTTGCGATGTCGCTTGATGAGGGTGCGTTCGGGCTCTCGTCGGGTCTGGGGTACTTTCCCTATCAGGATACTCCTTACCACGAGCTGCGTGCGCTGCTGGATGTGGTGCATGAGCACCGCGGCATTTACACAACGCACCTGAGAAACGAACGTGAGCAACTCGCGCAAGCGGTTGAAGAAACTATTAAACTGGCACAGGAAACGGCCGTGCCGACCATTATCAGCCATCTCAGACCTTTTATCGGTTTTGAAGAAGAGTATCGCAAGGCGCTGTCGCTGATCGAGGGGAAAACCGCCAAGGCAGATGTGTACTTTGACATCAATCCATTCGATGCCAGCGCCGTTGCGCTTGACACACTTCTTCCTGTCGCGCTGCAACACCGGGACAGGGGAGCAGCACTGGAGTGTCTCAAGGACAAATCCGTCGCGCGGGACGTTTCGGCAACGTTGCCAGACATCGATGCAAAAGACATCACGATCCTCAACGCTCCCGAGATGGAGTTTCTAAACGGGAAAACACTCTTTGAATTTGCACAGAATCGGGGACTGGGAACGCGAGCAGCACTCCTGTCGCTGATGGAAGTTACCAAGTTGCGAGGAGTGGTATTTTACCGGAACTTGAATCAGGAAGAGGTTGACCGCGCGTTGTTCTCGGAACGTGCGCTGATCTCCACCAACAGTCCAAGTTTTGACGATTTGCTGACCTTTAAGCCCGAGCGTTCGTATAAAACGTTCCCGACATTTCTTGAGCGGGCGACTGGAAAAATGCCGCTTGAGAAAGCAGTAGCGCGAGTAACCGGAACTCCCGCGCGCATCTTAGGGCTTGAGCGGCGCGGTTTTGTGAGCGGGGGGTACGCTGCCGATCTTGTGCTGCTGTCCCGAGACCTTGCGGTGTCGATGGTAATGGTAAACGGTGTGGTGACGGTTGAGAACGGAAAAGCGGTTGAAGGGGTGCGTTCGAGCGGGAGGATTTTACGCAGAGTAGCCGGCCGTGCGTGAGCTATGAAAATATTGCATCTGCAATCGTTCGGGCACAAACCCGACTATATTATTATCGGTGCGGTGACAACCCTGGTACTCTCCGGAGTGCTGTTTCTGGCTTCTGCGTCGTTTGATCTTTCCAAACAGCAATACGGAGAGCCGTACTGGTACCTTCGCAGTCAGTTGCTCCACGGGCTTTTGCCCGGCATCATCGGTTTTGTGGTTGCGTACCTGGTGTACTATCGTTCGCTCAAGAAAGTCGCGCTGATATTATTGGCGGTGAACGTCATTCTGTTGATCATGGTGTTCACGCCGCTGGGGGTTGAAGTAAACAACGCTCGCCGTTGGCTGGATATCGGAGGGTTTACGTTTCAGCCCTCGGAGTTTTTGAAATTTACGCTGATTGTGTACCTTGCCTCGCTGTTTTCGAGTTCGCGTCTGCGTACCAAGACCCATACGTGGGGGGCATACGGTTTATTTTTGGTAGTTATGGCGGTGGTAGGCGGGCTCATTTTTGCACAGCCGGCGACGACTATGGTGGTGGTCATCTTGGGAGCGGCAACGGTGGTGTACCTTTTCGGCGGCGCGTCCTGGAAACAGATCGTTTTGACATTTCTCATATTTACGGTCGTGGTAACGCTGCTTGCGTTGGTCACTCCGTATCGTCTCCGGCGCCTCGCGCCGTTTTGGAATCCGCTGGTTGAGAACATTGCACCCTCTCTTTCCATTACCAGTGTTTCGTCCGATCTGTATCATCAGGAGCAGGCGCGCATTGCGATTGGCACGGGCGGGTGGTGGGGCATCGGATTCGGAAAATCAACGACAAAATATACCCTGCTTCCTGAACCCGAGGGCGATTCGATCTTTTCCGTGATTGCGGAGGAAATGGGTTTTGTTGTGGCTTCGGGCGTGGTGATGCTTTATCTGATTTTGTTCTGGCGCGCGACCGTGCTGATGAGGCGGAGCCAGGAAGAATTCGGCCGGCTCCTGGTGTTGGGATTGACGTCGGTGGTGGCGCTACAAGCCATTATTCACATTGCCGCCAACACAGGTCTTTTGCCGTTTACAGGCGTTCCGCTGCCGTTTATCAGCCATGGCGGCACGGCGCTTGCGGTTTCACTGACTATAATGGGAGTGGTGGCCAATGTTTCTCGGCACGCTCCTTTACGCTAAGATGTGCGGGACATGTTGCTGCTCTAGTGGCGGGGAATGATATAATGAATCTATGGAGCGACAGCTTCGAATTGCATTCACGGGCGGAGGAACGGGAGGACACGTATATCCGCTTCTTGCGGTTGTCGAGGAGATTAAAACGGTTCTTGACACGCGCCGCGACGTCGATTACGAGCTGTACTACTTCGGCGCTCCCGGCCCGTATGCCCAGGAACTGGTTGCGGCGGGTCTGACTATCAGACCGATTCTTTCGGCAAAAGTGCGCCGCTATATGTCGGCACTCAATGTCGTTGATGCGTTCAAGATGCCGTTTGCCCTGGTGCAGGCGCTTTGGAAGATGTTCTGGGTGATGCCCGACGTTCTCTTTTCAAAAGGGGGAACCGGCGTGCTGCCGGTGGTAGTCGCCGCTTTTGTATATCGCGTGCCGATTTTCATTCACGAATCCGATTCAATTCCGGGTCTTTCCAATACCATTTCTTACCGCCTGGCGCGCCGCGTCGCCGTTTCGTTCGAAAAAACGCGCGAGATATGGAGAGGGGACAAAGTTGCGCTGGTCGGCAACCCCGTTCGTTCGTTTCTGCTGGAACGGGATAAAACCGTGAATACTCAGAGGGCAAAGCAAATTTTCGGTCTTGAAGTCGATACGCCGATGATTCTGGTGCTGGGCGGATCGCAAGGTTCGGCTCGTCTCAACGAGTTCTTTTTGGAAAACGCGCGGGAGATTGTCGGCACGTTTCAGATTCTTCATCAGACGGGGCCCGACAACTTTGAGACATTCAAGGCGGAGCTTGCGGTGGTGACCAAGGATTTTATTCCTCAACAGCGGCAGCGGTATCGCATCGTCAATTTTTTCAGGGAAGAAATAAAAGAAGCGTTGGAGGCCGCCGATGTCATCGTGTCGCGCGCCGGGAGCGGTGCTGTTTTTGAGATTGCTCTTGCGGGCAAACCGTCAATTCTTGTACCGCTGAAAGAGTCTGCGCGCAATCATCAGTTTTATAATGCGTACGAGTATGCGAAGGCGGGTGCCTGTATCGTTGTTGAAGAGCCGAATCTGACACCCGCGGTATTCTTTTCGCAGGTTGCGCATCTTCTGAAAGATACAAAGCGACACCAGGAGATGGCGGCGAGCGCCCGCGCGTTTGCCAGACCCGATGCGGCTCATTTGATTGCCGAGGAACTGGTGCGAGTGGGAGGAATATAGGGGGCTTGCCTCGCTGGAGCCAACGGTGAAAGCGGGCTTTATCTGGGACGTTGCGGCGCGGTATAATGAACTGATGACTGAAAGCACTCCCGTGCGGGTGCGAATTGCGCCGTCTCCGACCGGTTTTCTGCATGTAGGGACCGTCAGAACGGCTTTGTACAACTACCTGTTTGCCAAGAAAGAAGGCGGTATTTTTGTCGTTCGTATTGAGAATACTGACGTTGAGCGATCTCAGGTGACTTTTGAGCAGGACATTCTTGAGGGGCTCAAAAAAATCGGCATCGTATGGGACGAAGGACCCGATGTCGGCGGGCCCTACGGTCCCTATCGGCAAAGCGAACGGCAGGATATTTATGAGCGCTATCTGAAGCGCCTGCTTGAAGAAAAGCGTGCCTACTGGTGTTTTTGCGCCAAAGAGGAGCTTGAGGAGGAAAAGAAGGCAATGCTTGCGGCAGGCGTTTTCCCCAAGTATAGCGGCACCTGCCGGGACCTATCGGATGAAGCGATAGTCGAAAAAGGGAAGAATCGTGCGGGTGTTATCCGTCTGGTCGTACCGGCCAACATGGAGATTGATTTTTCAGACCTTATCCGGGGTAAGGTGGTGGTAAACACCGACACCATCGGAGATTTTGTGATTGCGCGTTCTCTTCAATCTCCTCTCTATAACTTTGCGGTTGTTATTGATGATGTCGAAATGCGCATTTCACATGTCATTCGCGGCGAGGATCATGTTTCGAACACGCCGCGCCAGATTCTCATCCAGCGGGCGCTTGGGATTGAACAGCCTCGCTATGCGCACCTGCCGCTGATTCTAGCTCCCGACCGCAGCAAACTGTCGAAGCGGAATCTGGAGACGTCATTGAATGATTATCTGAAGGAAGGATTTGTTCCGGAAGCGTTGGTGAACTTTTTAGCGCTCTTGGGATGGCATCCGGAAGGTGACCAGGAACTGTTGGGCATGGAAAAACTGATAGAACAATTTTCGCTCAAGCGGGTGCAGAAAGGCGGAGCGGTGTTTGACATGGAAAAACTTGAATGGTTCAACGCTCAGTACATAAAAACGCTGCCGCTTACCGTTCTGACCGAGCGTGTTATGCAATTCATCCCCCAACAATGGCACACTCCCAAGTCACTCTTGAGACGCGCTGTTACGGTAGAACGTGATCGCATGAAGAGATTGACTGATTTTCATGATCTGGCGCGATTTTTCTTCGTTCGGGAAGAGTATGATGCATTGCTGTTGCGGTGGCAGGAGATGGAAGATTCTGCAGTGCGTGCAAACCTTGAGGCGGCGCGAGCGATACTTGTCAACGTTTCGGAAAAAGATTTTTCCGCCGCGCATCTTGAGCGAATGCTGATGCCGCTTGCCGACGAACGGGGCAGGGGAGAGGTACTCTGGCCGCTGAGGGTGGCGCTGTCGGGTCAGCGCAGCTCACCCGGGCCGTTTGAGATTATGGAAGTACTCGGCAAACGTGAATCGGTCGGACGCATTGATGTTGCAATCGGTAAGTTTGACCAGCAGACACTGGTGTGACGCGTATGAACTTGACTCGTTTTCTTTTTTGTGTTCTTGCCTCGATTGGCATTGCGGCAGGGTTGCTTATACCGGTAGCTGCTCAGGAGAACACCCTGCAATCGCAAATTGACGCCCGCAACAGGGAACTGGAGGAAATCAATCGCGAGATTCAGCAGACACAGAGCAAACTCCAGGAGACGCAGAGCCAGAAGCGGACGCTCTCAAGCGAGGTAAAACAGATCAACACCAACGTCGGCCAGATTGAGCGGTCGATAAAAACGAGCGAAATTTCGATCGAGAAGTTTGGACTTGAGATCCAGTCACTTCAGGGAGATATCGGGAATGCCGAGCAGGATCTTGTGGTCAAAGAGGCGGCGGTGGGACAGCTCTTGCGTCAGATTCAGCAGCAGGATGCCGAGTCGGTTCTGTTTGTGCTGCTTAAGAACAATGCGCTGTCGGACAGTTTGCTTGAACTGCAGGCGCTGCGGGATGTCTATAGTACGCTCTTGGTTCGCATTGACGAGCTCAACGCCGCCAAGACGCGCCTAGAAGGGGCATTGACCGACACCTCTGTCAAAAAACAAAGTCAGACAATTGAGAGCCAAAACCTCAGGAACCGGAAAATTATCGCCGAAGAGCTGCGCGAGGATAAAGAAGATTTTCTGGCCGAAGTTAAAAACAAGGAGCAAACATACACCAAGTATATCGATGAACTCACCGACCGCCAGGTGAAAATTGCGCAGGAGATCGCCGATATCGAATCGCGTCTGATGTCTAAGATTGATTTCAAAAACCTTCCGGCGCGATTGCCGGGACTTTTTGAAACACCGGTTCCGCGCGGCTCATACAGAATCACTCAGGAGTATGGAGCGACGGCGTTCGCCCGGCGCATGTACAAAAACGGGTTTCACAATGGAATTGATTTTGGTGCACCGGTGGGAACACCCGTGTACGCGGCGGAAGGCGGCGTGGTAATTGCCGCGGCGAACCAGGATCGGTACTGCTGGAAGGGCGCCTACGGAAAGTTTGTAGTCGTCCGTCACTATATGGGACTCACCACGCTGTACGCGCATATGTCGCTGTATACAGTCAAAGAGGGTGATACGGTCAAGCGCGGCGACATCATCGGTTACGTTGGCACGTCCGGACTTGCAACCGGTCCTCATTTACACTATACCGTATATGACACCTCGACATTTTACATCGATGGAAGCCGTTCCTGCGGCCCCGTGATGCCGTTTGGAGGCAGTATTGATCCGCGGAACTATACCGTTATTTAAGACAAGGTCGCAACGTTCATGAAGGAACAAGTGCTTCGGGTATTGGAAGTTGCCGCCCAGCCGCTTGTGAATTTTTTCAAAGAGCGGGGGATTTGGGACGAAATGACGGTCGCGGGAAAGTGGCTGTGGGGTGCCACCTCGCAGCTGCACTTTTGGCTCACCAGTTCGGTTGTTTTCGGTCAGATTATGAATGTCATTACCGAGGGATTGAAGTTTGTGGGACAAATTCTGCTGGCGATTATCGATGTCATCATCGATATTCTTCAGTGGTGCGCCAACGCTCTGGCGGGTCTTCTGGGCTAGGCTCGAAGCCTTCTGCCTGTGTGGGGCGTTTATTGTGTCGCAAAAGATATATTGTGCGACAGTTAGTGTATTGAAAAGGGCCTATCCCCTAAGGCACAGCGAGTATGCCTGTTCTTCTTTCAAACGGGGAGATTAATGATTCCGTAAAAGAAATAAGCCGGTCTACGGAGACCGGCCGGAGGGCGAAGTTACTCTTTTGAGGAGCGAGTGCGGCGTGCGAGCCAACCGTATCAGGCTGTCTGAGACGTACCAGAGTGCGATCAGGAGGATGGTGAGGACGAAGTGAAAAAAGTTCGGTTGCAGCTCGTGCATGCAGTCGGGGTGGTGGTTGTGGGCGCGAGTCATCCCACTCCCCTTTTGTCGGCGTTCATGTTGTGGAACGCTTTCCAGAGAACGATCAAAGCTCTCTTCAAGTCCTTTGCGAACAGAATGGACATGAGAAGCAGCAATCCTACCCCCAATGCTATCGTCCTGGCGAGATGACCGTCTATCATTTTTCCTCTCCTCCTTCTGAATCTATTAAAGCATTATTTTGTTTTGGCGTCAACATTTTCAACGTTTACGGACCTGCCGGCACCCTGCTACACTTACTGAGAACATTTCCTGCATGAGCTACTATCGAGACGCCGAGCATTTCAAATCGCTTTCCGGATACGAAATTGAGGGCATTTGGTATCCGCGGGTTACCAAGATAGTCGAGATCAAAGCAAAACCGGCGCTGTACAAGTTCTACGCCGATCTTCCCAACTTTGCAGAAGGCGAGGCAATCAAACAACAATCGGCGTCCGAGGGAACGCTGATTCACGAAACCGTTGAGGCGTTTCTGACCGGAAAGCCGCATGAAGTGGAACCTCAGATAAAGCCGGCATATGACGCATTCGTCGGATTTTTTAACCGGCAGCATATTCAGGTTGACTCCGAGTATGTCGAAAAGCGTGTCGTCAACTACAACGAACGGTATGCCGGCACGCTCGATGCGCTGGCGCTCATTGGCGGGAAGTTCGGCGTGCTGGATATCAAAACGTCGCTTGCGATTTATCGCGATTACAACATCCAGACGGCTGCCTATGTAGCGGCGCTTGAAAAGGACTTCCCTACCCTGCAGACCCGCTGGATTCTGCGTATTGACCAGCATCGCGTCTGTCACAAGTGCGGCTCGACGTTCCGTTCAAAGGGCGGACGCGACAAAGTACGGCTTGCGTGGGACGGGAAAAATCGTACCGTGCGCGCGCAGGCTGAAACGTGTGAGCACGAGTGGTCCGATATCGTCGGTGACGTGGAACTCAAGGAATTCCCCTTCTGGCGCGGTGACTTTGAGGCATTTTTGGGAGCAAAAAAACTGTGGGAGTGGGAAAACGAGTGGTGGCTCAAGCAAGTCGGGTATCTGTAGAAGAATGTCTAGGAATTCACGAACGTGAATTCCTAGACATTTTATTCTTCTCTCCTTCTGTGTTAGTTACCTTTCTGCATCCTCTGCACTCGTCTCGGTTAATTGCAGGACGACTTCTGGATGATAATCGGCGTCATCGAAAAATCACGGGCGGCAAGATACCCCAATCCGAAACTGGTGAGAATTACCAGAAACGCAATAACAGCCAGCAAAAGGTCTTTTTTATTTTCGCTCAAAAAGATTCTGACGCGCCTGAAAAGTTCCATGTTGTTAGTCAACGAGAAACAGCAGGAGCGTTTTTTGTGTCGTCATACGTTCAGGTAGTGCTCCCATTGCTGGTACAGTCGGACCGTTGCGCGAAGATCGCCCAGGTTATATCGGGCTATGGCTTCGATTTTTCCTTCTTTGAACAGCTTGGTGATATCCTGGCCGGACACTCCTTCTTCCTTGGGACTTTTGATGCCGAATGTCTTTGCCCACATGTGAAGGTTGAAGTTCTTTTTCGCTGCGCCGTAGAACGAGAGTTGATCCGCAAGGTCAATGTGTTTGGCATCGGCGCGCTGCAGTGAAAGATAGCGGTTGCTCAGGAGGTTTTTTGAAGGTCGTATGCCGTGGATTGCAGAGCGTATCATCAGGTACGGAACGTCAAACCGCCTGCCGTTGAAGGTGATGAACGTTGAGTACGATGTTGCAGCGTCCCAGAAGCGCTTAAGCATCTCGGTTTCTGATCCGTACGCAAGCGTTATCCCCTCTTCCAGAAATTCCGGAAGGTTCTGTGCAGTGCCTCGCTGCACAAAAATTCCTCCCTGATTGGTATCGGGGTTAAGGACGCCGATTGCCACAATCTCTCCGGTCAGAGGATAGAGGGCAAGGCGATCCTTGATTTCTTCCTCTTCCTCTTCGTCTTCCGCGAACTTGAGCAAAAACTCCTGCGACAAGCTGTCAAGCGATTCAAAGTCACCTCCGATTGTTTCGATGTCGAAAACGAGCTTTGCGGTTGACATACTTGTTCATTGTACTTTATAATAGGTGGCACGTCATCTGTTATTTTCTCGCTTTAGCATATGGCTCATACTAAACAACTTGGTTCGTCCAAAAACCTTCGCGATTCGGCGGCGAAGCGGCTTGGCATTAAACGCCAGCATGGACAGCGTGTGCTTGCGGGTGAAATCCTGATTCGCCAGCGCGGCACGCAGTACTGCCCCGGCGACAATGTGCGACGGGCCGGCGACGATACGCTGTACGCGGCACGCAACGGCGTGGTAGCGTTTGCAAAGAGAAAGAAATGGCGTTTTGACGGAAGTTTTCGATATGCGACGACTGTCAGCATCAAAACGGCTTAGTGCGCGTTGGCATCGACAGAGATGGATTATTGACGGCCCCCACAGGGGCCGTTGACGTTATGCGGTGATGTTTATGTTAAGCTCAACAATTCGTGCACTGTCCCCTCTTCCGATCTTGACGGGAACGGTCTGAGGTCCCATCTTCTTGATTGGTTTGGTGTCTGCGGCAACGTCTTTTTCCTCAAGCGTTGCGTCGGGGAAACGATGATGCACGAACTCCAGAACCTTCTGTTCGATGTCGCGGGAATGGACAGACGTGAACATTTCACCTTCCTCTCCTACTCTGATGCTGAACTGAAACGATTGGGCAGCAAGCATCGGCACCAGGCGTTCGATGTCGGACGTCTTTTTTCTTGACGTTTCTTCCTCGCGCACTTTCTTTGATTGCCACTGGGCGACAATCCGTGGCGTTGCCGGCGCGGCAAGTTTTTTGGGAAGTAAAAAATTTCTGGCGTATCCGTCAGAAACATCTTTGACATCCCCTGCTCTTCCCACTCCGTTTATATTTTGCAGTAAAACTATCTTCACGTCTTCTTTTCACTTCCCCTCTTTACTTTCCACTTTTCTACTTGCTTTTTAAAATCTCCAGCGCCTTTTGAATCAATATGTCGCTCTGGGTGTTTTGAGGTGATTCTTCGGGCTCGGGAACTTCGATGTCGGGGGTAATGCCGTTCTGATCGATCATGTTTCCCTTGGGAGTGAGCCATCGCGCGACGGTGACCTTGACCATCGAATTGTCCATCAGATTCACCAATTCCTGCACCGTTCCTTTGCCGAAACTCTTTTGCCCGATGACGACCGCACCGTTGTTCTCTTTGAGCGCTCCCGCGACGATTTCCGACGCCGACGCCGATCCTTTGTTGATCAACACAACCGTGGGGATATCTTTCAACAGCGACGGTCCCTGCGAGACAAAAGTTTCGTTGAGCGCGTCATCCCTGAAATCTTCTTTGACGACAACGTCGCCTTTTTTGACAAACCACCCCGAAATGGAAACGGCGGCGTCGAGATATCCTCCCGGATTGTTGCGGAGATCCAGAATAATGCCGTCGGCTCCGAAGATGAGAGTTTTGAGCGACGCCTGATAGAATTGATAAGGCGCTTGTTCGTAGAAGTTGTGAAGTTGGATGTAGGCAATATCACCCTGCGCATCTTCTTGTCCGCTGAGGTTGAGCATCTTGAAGTCAAGCGTGGGAATTGTAATAATCTCGCGGGTGATGGGTACCTCGCGAGCTTCCGTTCCGTCCCGCGCGATAGTCAGTGTCACCACGGTTCCAGCCGGGCCCCGGATCTTTGTTACGGCCTCTTCCACCATAATGCCTTCGGTCGTCTCTTTGTCGATTGCCATGATCTTGTCGCCGGGCCGAAGACCCACACGGAATGCAGGCGTGTTTTTAAGCGGTGCGACGATAATCAGTTGACCGCTTTTGTCCAAGCCGATTTCAGCTCCGATTCCTCCGAATTCTCCTTTGATGTCCTCATTGAATTTGGTGGCGTCCCGCGGAGTGAAAAACGATGTGTTGGGATCGTTAAGCGCGCTCACCAGACCGCTAATGGCGCCGTACAGAAGCGCCTTGTTGTCGTCCGCCGCCGTCTGGTCTACGTATTTTGATTTCAGTACGCTCCATGCTTCCCAAAAGACGGAGAAATCAACGGCATTGCCCCGTGTCGGGTCAGTGACGCCTTCCACGACGATGTTTCTGGACTCCTGCGTGCCCTTGGTGAACCCGGCGTAGTACGAAGCTGCAAGTGCGGCGCATATCAAGAGTACGCCTCCGACCGCCTTGATCGTTTCTTTGGTTGAATCGCTGAGAGCCGGAAATTTCATGTGAGTCAGTGTATCATGGCGCGAGTGTTTGCACAAACAACGGAGTATAGACGGGACCGTCCGGTCGCAGGTCCGAACGAAACAGCGTCACCGTGTTGATGCTGAAAGAAATACTACGTGAAGGCGGCAGCGTCCAGGCGATTGCCTCGGCCATTTGTTTGCGTTGCGGGGCGGGTGCTGTGCGGAACTGCCGCTGCCATTCGTCCGGGAAGCGGGCAAGCGTGATGTGACCGCGAAAATCTTTCAAATCGTACGAAATACGAACGTCATCGAGATTTCTTCGCAGGCGCCGTGAGAGCGTGTTGAGTTTATTTTCCGCATCGCGGTCAATCGAGCACCAGAACATGCGCGGCGCAGCCAGAGAAGGCGCGATGCGAATGTCGGTCAGTGTGGCGGATATCGCGGAAACGTTTAAGCATGTGTCAGCGACGACGTCGGAAACCGTTGCAACCGACGCTTCTTCCTGCCACCCCAGGAATGCGAGTGTCAGATGGAGATTTTCCGTTTCGACGAATCGTGCAAGCGGAAACCCGCTTCTGACCGGCTCGAGCAAACGTTCCAGCGTGTCTTTTGCAAGGGGCGGGAGATCGGCGGCGATAAAGAGTCTGAGTGTAGGCATATTTATTCGGGTGCTCTTTTAGTATATCATCGGATTGGATGGATAGCTTGGAGTATCTGAATCTTATCCGTTCGCGGGCGCAAAAAAGCCGCGTCTACCGCAACTGGCAGCTTGCGGGGTTGGCCGTTGCCGACATGTTGGGCGACCGGAAGCGCAAAACTTTCTATATCCGCCTTGCAAAAACACTGGGTAGCCAGAGGCTCTTTGAATATGCCGGAGACGTTGCACAGCGAAAAGGAGTGAAAAATAAAGGAGCGTACCTGATGCGGATTCTTGAAAGAGACGGTGTGCTTTCCAAGGCGCTCAAGCCGCGTCCGCGGCAGCTCACCATCCGTTTCAGAAAAAGACGCAATGGTTCAAAACGAAAAAAGTAAAAGAATTTGGACGCTTGCTCGCAGGGAGGAGGCACGATTGTTGCGCCAAAAAACGCAACCCTTTGATTTTTCTGCGTTCAGCCGAAAAGATGCTAGCGAACTGGTGCGGCACATGAAAATGATGATGGTGCGACGCAACGGCATCGGGCTCGCGGCAAATCAATTAGGCATTCCGTTGCGTGTATTCGTAGCGCAGCTTCCGCGCACGGGCGAGAAAGGATATGCGGAGCCGTTCTATGCGATTTTTAATCCGAGAATTACGCACCGCTCGTTCCGGAAAATCATCGACGACGAAGGGTGTCTGAGCGTGCCGGGAATGTGGGGGACGGTGAAACGCTCGCGAACTCTCACGCTCAAAGGATTTGATCAAAACGGCAAACCACTGATGATTAAAGCCCAAGGGCTTCTCGCGCGCATTTTTCAGCACGAAGTGGACCACCTTGACGGCAGATTGTTTACTGACCGCACCAAGAAACTTTTTATCGTTCAGCGTACGAAATGAATTACGCTTTCTTCGGAAGCCCGCGCTACGCGGCACTCATACTCGATGCTCTGTGCAAGGCCGGCTATATCCCTTTGGTGCTTGTGTGCAATCCCGATAGACCCGTCGGGAGAAAACAGGTTATAACGGCCCCCCAGACCAAACAGCTGATCGCGGGGTTTGAAGAAGATGCACGAAAGCGTGTGGCGGTTTTTCAGGCGGCGACCAAACAGGAGCTTGCGGCACTCAAAGACGAGTTTGTGGGGTGTGAGTTTGCCGTAGTTGCTGCGTATTCAAAAATAATCCCGCCTGATGTCATTGGGATGTTTCCCAAAGGCGTTATCGGTGTTCACCCTTCTCTTCTGCCGAATCACCGGGGCCCCTCCCCCATTCAAGCGGCGATTCTTGGGCAAGATGCAGAGACCGGCGTGACGCTGTATCTGGTGGATGAGAAAGTTGACCACGGGCCGCTGTTAGCAGACCGCGCATTTCCGATTGCGGATTTTGATATCACCTATGCCGAACTTGAAGAAAAACTTGCGCGGCTCGGCGGCGATCTTCTGGTAAAAACGCTTCCGGATTTTCTTGCGGGGAAGATTGTTCCCCGGGAGCAGGACCATGCTCGGGCAACAATATGTCGGAAACTTGCGACCGACGACGGATTTGTTGATATAGAGAAAGACAATCCCAACGCTATTTTCAGAAAGATCAGAGCGCTGAATCCCGAGCCGGGCGTCTTTGCTTTCATAGAAGGCGTGCGCACGAAACTGCTTACGGCCAAGCGCGAGAAAGACGGTTCGATTGTCGTGACACAAATACTCCCCGAAGGCAGAAACCCCCGGGGAGTACGGATTGTCCTAGGTCACTAGCGTTATATCCTGGGGGGCACGATCGGCTTCTCTTCTTTGGGCGCGTGCTCATCGCAGGGCTCGCCCGGCTTGCACGTGCAGGTTTTGCACGTCTTGACGCCGATGAGGCTGTAAAGCCAGCAGACGCCGATTGCCGCGGTCACCAGCATCAAAGCGCCGATAATACCCAGCACGATTGCCAACCATGATGGCATCGCTATCGTCGTTGCCGCATAAAACAGCACAATCGCCACTACGACGCGGATGACGCGATCAACTGCTCCCATGTTGCGTTTCATAGGACCATTGGTTACTGATATACGCTTTCCAGTATATCATAATTTCTCCTTATCAGCATCCTGTCCTGGTTCGTGCAAAAATGAACGAGCCGTCTCATATATGCTGCAGCATCTTTCCATGATTTATCCTTTGACAACCGCAATGGGTCTGAGACGTGCCACTGTGCGGGCGATGCCGGCGGCGTGAACTATCTCAACTACCTCATCAACGTTCTTGTATGACTCCGGGGATTCTTCCGCCAGTCCTGCCAGTGAGCCGGCATTCACCACGATCCCCTTTTCGGAAAGTCGCTGTTTCAGTTCTTTTACGTCAACTTGTCTGCGTGCCTGCGTGCGCGACATTCGCCGTCCCGCCCCGTGGCACGTTGAACCGAAACTTTTATGCATCGACGCTTCTTGTCCGACGAGAACATATGAGGCGGTGCCCATGCTGCCGGGAATAATTACCGGCTGGTCGGGAAAAGCACGAGTCGCTCCTTTGCGGTGCACGATAAGTTTTCTGTTCACGCCGTCTATTTTATACTCCTCTATCTTTGCGATGTTGTGGGCGACATCGTACACGAGATCAAGTACTCCCGCTTTTTCTCCGAATACTTCGGCAAATGCTTTGCGGACTTCCCATGTGATGAGCTGTCGGTTCGCCCATGCAAAATTTGCCCCCGCCGCCATTGCTGCAAAGTACTCGCCGCCTTCCTTGGAAGAGAACGGTGTGCATGCAAGCTCTCGGTCGGGAAGCGTAATGCCATACTCTGACATTGCGCGCATCATGATGCGGATGTGGTCGGTCGCGATCTGATGTCCCAAACCCCGCGAGCCGGTGTGAATAAGCACCGTCACCTGATCTTCAAAAATTCCCAGCGCCTGTGCCGCCGCAGGGTCAAAAATCTTCTCCACCACATCGACCTCCACGAAGTGATTCCCCGCCCCCATTGTTCCCAGCTGGTCTTTACCGCGCGATTTGGCGCGTTCGGATACCGGCTCACTCGAAGCGTCTGCGATGCAACCTTCCGATTCGGTGTGTGCAAGGTCTTCTTTTGTTCCATACCCCATCGCGACCACTGCCGGGGCTCCTCGTTCAAGAACTCTGTTAAACTCCTTTCCTTTCAGCGTGAGCCGTCCCCCCTTCCCCACTCCCGAAGGCACTTCGCGGTAGATTGCGCTGCCCAGTTTCTCGAGATGTGCAGCGGCATCGGGGAGCGTAAGTGACGAGCGCAGGAGACGTACCCCGCAATTTATGTCGTAGCCGATACCGCCGGGTGAGATAATCCCCTCTTGTGCGTCGAATGCCGCCACTCCTCCTATCGGGAATCCGTACCCTTCGTGGATGTCGGGCATCGCCAGCGCGTATCCGACAATGCCGGGCAATGTGGCGACATTGACGAGTTGCTCAAGCGAGCGGTCGCGGGAAATTTCCTTGAGCATTGCCTCCGACGCATACACCAGTGCGCTCACTCGCATGTCGCTGCGGAAGCTTTTCGGGATTTCCCAGAGATTCTCGGATGTCTCTTTTAGAACGGAAATGTCGAACATAGCTTATATGTCAAACACAATGGTCGTTTTCCACTCCCCTTTTTCGTTTTTGTGTACATCCGCCTCGTGATAGGTTACCGCTTTGATGTCGTTGCCGAATGACTGCACCGGATAACCGCTGACGGTTGCACTGACGTGTGTTGCTGCAAGGTCCTTAATAGTGACGTCAGCGTACGTTTCTTTGTTTTCCTGGGCGGATGAAAGCGCGGCATTCAAAAAATCCACAAGAAGCGCGGTGACATCCGGCGAGCTGATTTCGATGGTATGTTGTACGCGCGCGGCGTTTTCCTGCGCATTGGGCGAAAGAAACTGCATCGTCCCTCGCAGTGCATCACAAAACAGTTCCTCAAGCGACTTGCCGGAAACATTCATCCGCACGTCCGCGGTGTGGGGAAGAAATTCAAATGGCATAGGATTATTATAACAGGAACGCTTACAAGCGGCCCGTTGGAGTTGTCAATATGCCGATTATTCGGTACAGTGTCATTGCTTCACGGCAGTGCAGTACACTAGCGACGGAACCGGGAGGAGGAGAGAATGAGTAGCGTGATACCGTTTGGATCTCACGTAATCGTGCTGGACGATGAGAAACCGCCGTCTCAAGCGGAGATGTTCGAGCGCCGTGCCTCAATCTCAAAGGAGGAACGTTGCCTTGAGTGCAGCGGTCTCGGGTGGATAAAGATCGGATACTCGCGCAAGCGTAAGGTTATGCTCTTTGGCAAGTGTTACACATGTGACGGCACCGGACGGAAGCGACCCTGAAACGTTCCTTCCAACCACAAAGCCCCGACTGTCGGGGCTTCATGCTGTCCGAGAGTGTTTTCGATTCGCGTTTATGGACGGGGCTCTGCCTCAGGTTTCTTGCAGCATGCCGTGCATTTGTTGTATAGCCAGGCAAACACCCATCCGACGATGAATCCTCCAATCAGGTGTTCGATGACGATGATGGCCAACCCTCCCCACGTATAGCTGAAGAACGGATGGAACGAACCAATGGTCGTTACGGTAATTTCTCCGATTCCCGTCAACAGCGAAAATCCCATTGCCAGCAGCCAGCATGCGCCTGCGAAAATGGAAACGGTACACCCCAGTGCTTTTGAGTCAAGTTGAGACATAATTGGTGCGGAAGAAAAGAGCGAAAGCCGACCTTTTAACTTCTCCAGTTCAAGCTTATAGTATCACGAAATCTCATGTCCGTAAATATCAACAGGGCTCGCCTTGCGGTTATGCAAAATGAGCCTCCTGTATCATAATGAGTAGTGATATGAATGCACTGGCCGACGAGCAACTGGTTGAGGCGTACCGTGCGGGCGATGAAACATCGCTGCGAACGCTGTTTGAACGCTACGTAGGACCGGTGTATAACTTCATCTGCCGCTATGTCGGAAGTGATGGCGACGCAGAAGACATTACGCAGGACGTATTTGTCAGCGTCTGGAAGAACATCAAGCGATTCGACCGGAACAGAAAGTTCAAGACGTGGATTTTTGCCATCGCAAAGAACGCCTCGCTCAATTGGATTAAAAAGAAGAAGCCGATTTTATTCTCGGCGTTCGAGAACGCCCAAGGAGAAAACGTGCTTGCGGATACTCTTTCTGATCCGGCGCCGCTTCCCGATGAATTGCTTGCCGATGTTGATCTTGCCCGCAAGCTTTCTTGGGCGGTGGCACAGCTTAACCCCAACTGGCGCGCCGTTCTTTCTTTGCGATATGACAATCAACTCACGTTTCAGGAGATTTCCGAAGCGCTGAGCGAGCCGTTGGATACGGTGAAAAGCAGGCATCGGAGAGCGCTCCTGCACCTGAAGGAGCTGCTTTCCGGCTGACACGATGCACCAAAACGCCCTTCTTAGTTGTATTAGAAAGTGAGACGATATGCAGGAGCGTTACGAACAACTTTTGGTGCATATGGACCGCCACGGACCTCCGGCGGGGCTTTTGGACATTATTATGGCAAGAATCGGTGAGGAACGCCGCAGGCGGAAGGTTGTAATTCGGTCGGCATGCTTTGGTATTTTGTCGGTTGCCGCAGTTGCCGCTCTTGTACCGGCTTGGCAAGAATTTTACACCGAAATTGGACAGACAGGCTTTTTGAAATTTGCTTCTCTTCTCTTTTCGGATGTCGGCGCTGCAGTTGTGTATTGGAAGGATTTTGCGGTTGCCTTGGCGGAATCGTTCCCGGTCGTCGGTGTTGCGGCGGTTCTTGCCAGCGTCTTTGTTCTTTTGTTCTCGCTGCGGTTCATCGTGCGGGACATCAATATCATTATAAGGCGGTCGAAAATAGCACGCGCATAACAACATAACCACTATGGATTTCAAATCGCTTGTCCAATCAAAAACGCTCAAGGGAATACTCTGGGGTATTGGCGTTGTCGTCATGGCACTTCTCGTTTTTCAAGCGGGAGTTTTTGTCGGGTACCGCAAAGCGTCATTTTCATATCGGTGGGGTGAGAGTTATCACCGTAACTTCGGAGGTCCGGCCGGCGGTTTTATTCCCGAGTTTCGCGGTATGGATTTTATGAGCGCGCACGGAACGTTCGGGAGAATCATCAAAATTGAACCGCCTCTCTTTATTATTGAATCGCCGGAAGGCGCGGAAAAAGCAATCCTGACGAGTTCGGATACGTCCATTCTTCGTTTCCGTCAGAAAATCTCCGTTGGTGATCTCAAAATTGATGAACAGGCAGTTGTCGTCGGCTCACCGAACGATGAGGGTCAGATCGTCGCAAAATTGGTCCGTGTTATGCCTCCCCCGCCGGGCTCTTCCGCGAGCAGCGGCATGCCATCGTGGTAGGAAAGAATCGTGATGTTATGAAGAACTTATTATCATGGTGCCCTTTCGTTATTCTCAAAACGTTCGTCGTCGCCCACAAAATTGTTACCGTGATTGTGATTCTGGTCGTCGCGGCGGTCGGCTACAAAGTCTATACGTCGCTGACCAGCACGAGCGGTGAAACACAGTACGTAACGGCCTCGGTCGCGCGTGACACCGTCGTCGTGTCCGTGACCGGAAGCGGCCAAGTGTCCGCCTCAAACCAGGTTGACGTCAAGTCAAAAGTTTCTGGAACTGTCACCGTTGTGTCCGCTGTTCAAGGTCAGTCGCTCAAAGCAGGCACTTTGATAGCTCAGATAGACGCGCGCCAGGCGCAAAAAAGCGTTCGTGACGCTCAGGCAAGTCTTGAAACCGCACAGCTTTCGCTTGAAAAACTCACCCAGTCGGCTAGCGAACTTTCTTTGCTTCAGGCGGAAAACACGCTGGCACAGGCCAAACAGTCCCAGCAGAACGCGCAGAGCGACCTGGTAAAATCGTACGACGACGGGTATAACGCCGTTTCGAACGCGTTTTCGGGTCTTCCCAGCGTCATGAGCGGACTGGTTGACATGTTTTTCAGCAGCACCATCGACCGGACGGTGTGGAACGTCGACTGGTACGCCAATATATCGGTTTCGTGGGACCTGGATGCTCTGCAGTACAAGAACGATTTTTTGTCGAAATACCAAAGCGCGCGGAAGGAATACGACGCGCTATTCGAACGCTATAAATCCATCGGCAGAGACGCCGATACCGCGACGATTGAATCGCTGATTCATGACACGTATGAGACGACAGTAGCTATCTCGGATACGGTTAAAGCCGCAAGTAACTATCTGGATTTTGTTCAGGATTTGATGAAGCAGCACAGTGTCACCCCGCCCTCTGCTATGTCCACGCACCAAACGAGCCTTGATTCGTTTACCAGTACTGTCAACTCGCACCTTTCGGCTCTCTATTCGGCGAGTCAGTCGATAGAAGATTCCAAGCAGGCAATCGTTAATGCCGGCCGCTCGGTCGCCGAGAAAACCGCATCGCTTGCCGACCTTAAGGCGGGCGCAGATCCGCTTGACGTCAAATCCCAAGAGCTTGCGATTACTCAGCGTCGGAATGCTTTACTCGACGCGCAAGAAGCGCTTGCCGATTATTACATTCGCGCTCCCTTTGACGGTGTTATAGCCACGGTGGATGTTCAGAAGGGTGATTCGGTTTCCGGCGGGACTATCGCGACATTTATTACCAAACAGCAACTTGCCGAGGTATCGCTCAACGAAGTTGATGTGGCGAAAGTGAAGGTGGGCCAGAGGGCAACACTCACGTTCGATGCCGTGCCGGATTTGAGCATCACCGGAACGGTGGCGAGCGTTGATACCGTAGGAACCGTCACGCAGGGCGTGGTCAACTATACGGTGAAAGTCGGTTTTGACACCCAAGACGAGCGAATTAAGCCCGGCATGAGCGTCAGCGCGGCTGTCGTTACCGACGTTGTACAGAATGTTCTTGTCGTACCCAACAGCGCGGTGAAGTCGCGCAACGGCACATTCTACGTCGAGATGTTTGACAATGGCGTTGCGGTTGCAACCAGCGGCCAGGAGTTCTCCTCTCTGGTTCCGCCGCGCGAGCAAACCGTTGAAATTGGGCTTGCAAACGACACTGTCACGGAAATTATCAGCGGACTGAGCGAAGGCGACAAGGTAGTGGTACGCACCGTCAGCCCGACCAGTCAGCAAACATCCGCTTCTGCCCCTAGCTTGTTTGGCGGGGCGGGTGGCGGATCGGTTCGGATCCAGCGGTAAAAAGACGATGCTTTATGATCGAGGTACGCAACATCACCAAGACGTATGCGAGCGGTAACGTCGAAACGTGCGCGTTGCGCGGCGTGAGTTTTGTTATTGAAGACGGAGAATTTGTCGCCATTATGGGGCCATCCGGCTCGGGCAAATCAACGCTAATGCATATTGTGGGAGCTCTGGATACACCCACCAGCGGCACGTATCTTCTCAATGGTCAGGATGTCTCGAAGCTGTCCGATGACGAGCTTGCCGATATCAGGAAGGACAAAATCGGTTTCGTGTTCCAGTCGTTCAATCTCCTGCCGCGCGCAACGGTGCTCAGAAACGCTACCCTGCCGCTCATTTACTCGGGGATTAGCAAGAAAGATCGCGAAGTAATTGCTCGGAGAGCGCTGACGGCAACCGGGCTTGAGGAAGACCACTTTTATCATCGCTCGAACCAGCTTTCGGGCGGACAGGTTCAGCGGGTCGCAATCGCCCGGGCGCTTGTCAACAATCCATCGCTGATTCTTGCGGATGAACCAACGGGAAATCTTGACTCCAAAACCGGAGAGATCGTACTGGGGACCTTTCAACGACTGAATACCGAACAAAATCGCACCATCATCCTGATTACTCACGAAGCGAGTGTTGCCGCGTATGCGGGACGTGTTATTCACATTAAGGACGGTCTGATTGTTGAGGACAGGAAGAATCATCATCAGAACGTTGTCGAGCACCATGACCATCGCTGATATTTTTGAGGAAACATACGAAGCGCTGTCGGCCAACAAGGCGAGGTCCGGTTTGACCATTCTGGGAATTGTCATTGGCATCGGGTCGGTGATTGCTATGGTTTCGATCGGGCAAGGCGCGCAGGGAACCATTCAATCAAATATCGAGTCCATCGGGTCAAATCTGATTATAGTTATGCCCGGTGCTCAGCGCGGGCCTGGGTTTCAGGTGAGTCAGGGAAGAGGGTCGGCGCGCTCGCTCACGCAAGACGATGCTGACGCAATCGCCCGTGAAGTAATACTGGCAAAAGCCGTGGCGCCGGAACTTTCAAGCCGCTATCAGATCGCGAGTCGCGGTAAAAACACGAATACGCAGGTTGTTGGTACGGTTTCGGCATATCCGTCGGTGCGAAACGTTGCAGTCGATACGGGAACGTTTATCACCGAACAGCACCTGCGGAGTCTTTCGAAAGTAGCAGTTCTCGGTCCCACTGCACGAGACGATCTTTTCGGTGAGGGTGTTGATCCGATCGGACAGACGATACGAATCAACAAGATCGAATTTAAGGTTATCGGTGTGACTCAGAGCAAAGGTGCCAGCGGCTTCGGCAGCCGGGATGACGTAATTTTTGTTCCACTCACCACAGTGCAGAGGTTCCTGGCCGGCGACAATTATGTAACTACTATTAATGTTGAGGTGCAGGATGCCGGTTCAATGACGTCGGTGCAGCAGCAGATTTCCGATCTTTTGCTGGCACGTCACAAAATCAGCGATCCGCAGCTTGCCGACTTTAACATTCTTAACCAGGCAGACATCGTAGCGGCCGCATCGAGCGTTACCCAGACATTTACCGCTCTGCTTGCGGCGGTTGCCGGCATCTCGCTGTTGGTCGGCGGCATCGGCATTATGAATATGATGCTCACGACCGTGACGGAGCGGACGCGCGAGATTGGACTGCGAAAGGCAATCGGAGCGAAGAAGAAAGACATCAGTTTTCAATTTCTTGCGGAGGCCGTCGGGCTGACGTTTCTGGGAGGAGTGGTGGGAGTTCTGGCGGGATGGCTTACCGCGTTTGCGTTTTCGTATTTTGATATTATTCAAACGAAAGTTTCCATTTCTTCGGTGCTTCTTGCATTCGGAGTGTCGGCACTCATCGGTGTTGTGTTCGGCTACTACCCTGCGCGGCGCGCAGCCGGACTCAATCCTATTGAAGCATTGCGGTACGAGTAAGCTGTTCCGTCGGACAGCGTAAGGCAAAGTTATAAGGTAAAAACATTATGACAAACAAAATTCTCTTGATTGGTGGGGCGGTTGTCATTATAGCGACAAGCTTCTTTGGTGGGATGCAGTACGGAAAATCGAAGAGCCAGCAATTGCCCGGAAACTTTGCCGGACTGTCTTCGCAGGGACGGCAGTTTCAGCAGATGAACGGCTCTGGCCGCAGAATTGGCGCGCAGGGAGGCGGTTTTGTTTTTGGCGAGGTACTATCCAAGGACGACAAGAGCATTACCATTAAACTCTCGGACGGAGGTTCAAAGATTGTATTCTTCTCGACCTCGACGAATGTTATGAAATCCGCCGAAGGGTCGGTGAATGATATTGTCGTGGGTGAGCAGGTCAGTGTGAACGGAACCGCAAATCAGGACGGCAGCGTGACGGCGCAGTCAATGCAGATTGGAGGACGCGCAATGCAGCGCGTGGGGCAGTGAAAAAACGAGAGTACAAACGAGGGTATATAGAAGGTGGCGACGAAATGTCCAGGAATTCACGATCGTGAATTCCTGGACATTTTGGTGAGAGGGCTGATTGTGTTGACACCGTTGACACCGCTCCCCTCTTTTTGTTACAACTCGGAAAGAGGGAGGGGAGAAATGAGAACGAGAACTGCCTGCCTTGTGCTGCTGCTTGCGGCCATCGCCATCGGATGTGGAGGAAGAAAGTCGAGCGTCATCAAATCGGCTGCCGGGAAGACGAACGACGGAATGAATGTCGTGTTTGACGTTTCCAAGGTGATGACGCTGGGCAACCACAGTTGGGTGCCGTTGCACCTCAGAGGCTCTCCCGATGAGCATGTGTTGGAGATTCTTTGGGCTCTGCGCGAGTTTGAGAAGGCTCATCCGGAGCTTGAAGTCACGTCATGGAATCTTGAGGAGTATCAGAAAACTGCGTCGGATGGTTCCAGCGACGAAGTGCTCGGCATCTGGGTCAGCCACCGCTCCAGACGAAGATAGTTGTTCCTTATCCTTGCAACGCCCTGCACTCTGCGGGGCGCCTTCTTTTTTCTTTTCGGCATTGCGCCGATGAGTTATTTTCTACCCGTTCTCCTGAAACAGCCGAGCATGTGATCGTTCACCATGCCCACGGCCTGCATGTGGGCATAGAGCGTGGTCGGTCCCAAGAATTTGAATCCCCTCTTTTTCAGGTTTTTAGCCCAGACGATTGCTTCTTTGCTTACCGGTTTGTAGTCGCTGATTTTTTTTATTTTGTTGACGATCGGTTTGTCGTTGACGAATCCCCACATGTATTTGGAGAACGTGCCGAATTCGCGTTTAACCTCCAGAAATCTTTCCGCGTTATTGATGGCGGCCTCTATCTTGGCTTTGTTTCGTATGATTCCCTTGTTTTTGAGGAGTTTGGCGGCGTCTTTTTTGGAAAAACGGGCGACCCTGACGGGATTGAAGTTCGCAAAGGCCTTCTCGAAGTCCTTTCTCTTGTTAAGAACGGTCCGCCAGCTCAATCCGGCCTGAAAACTCTCAAGAACCAAAAATTCGAATATCTTGTTATCTGCGCGCAAAGGCACTCCCCACTCTTTGTCGTGATATTCGGCCATCAACTTATCGTCGTCTTTCACCCACCAGCACCTTTGTTTCATACGGACGAGATCTCTACTCCTATGGGGCAGTGGTCCGAGCCGGCGATATCTTTAAGGGTAAAAGCGTCTTTTAGTTGCGGCGCGAGGTCGTTTGAAACGAAAATGTAGTCGATTCTCCAGCCGAGATTTCTCTCCCGCGCCTGAGCCATATAGGGCCACCAGGTATAATGGCCGTCTTCCGGGTGAAACTTTCTGAATGAGTCGGTAAAACCGAGTTTTACCAGAGAATCGATCTGCCTCCTCTCTTCTTCGGTAAACATGGTATTGTTCCGGTTTTCCTTGGGGCGCGCCAGGTCCGCTTCCCGGTGAGCGACGTTAAAATCTCCCGCAAGCACTATATTCTTTCCTTTCAATCCGCGAAGGTACTCCAAAAGATGCCGATAGACGTCAAGTTTGTATGCAAGATTCTCTTTCTGCCTTCCGCCGTGAGGAAGATAGAGATTGATGAGGGTGAAATCGGGATATTCAAGCAACAGTATCCGTCCTTCCGTATCAAATCGGCTCAACCCGAGATTTTTGTTAACGACTCTCGGTTCCTTTGTGGAAAGGACAGCGACTCCGCTGTATCCCCTCTTGTGGGCTGTGCTCGCGTAGAATTTGTATTTTTGACCGCCGAACAAACCAGGTTCGAACAAACTCGACAGCTCCATCTCTTGAGCCTTTATTTCCTGGAGGCAGACGATGTCCGCGTCCGTGTTCTTCAGCCATTCAGGAAAGTTCTTTTTGTAAACTGACCTGATGCCGTTGACGTTCCAGGAAACGATTTTCATGCCTGATGCTATCTGTTCTGTCCGGTTCAGCGTTGAACTCTTAGCCCAGAAACTCCAACAGCTTGTACACCAGCACTGCGGGCCAGACGAGGGCTTTTAAAAAACCGAGCACTCCAGCCCAGAACGTAGCCGCGTGCGAGATGAAGTACACCGCCGCCCCGATGAGACCAAGGCCGTACACGGCTTCTGAGGTGGTTCTGTTCATATGGTATTTAGTATAGGGGTTTATTTTGAGGCGGATAAGGAGTGACTGGCCAAGTGGGACGAAGTTGGAATCTTTTTAGGATCTTTAGTTAACCAACTTATTCTGGTTTAGGAAAATTAATAAATTTTAAAACCACCTCCAATAGTTATTAGAAGAGCGGCATATATAACATCGAACCAAAAGAATCTTAATTTATTAGCAATCCAAATAAGCCAAACAAAAGGAAAGGCTAGGTAGTGGAAAAAGGACCTGCCTTGTTTAATAGCATCTGTGCTCGCCGAAGAAATTTGCTTCATATCTTGGTCGCTTGGAAATGAGTGCATCCCAGCCGAGAATGCGGTCCAAAGCAAAACATACCAAAGCCAGCTTCCGGGTATTGATTGTGAAGCAATTGCACTAAGCGATACAGCAGAAACAGAATTAATTATCAAAGGCCCAACTGATACCCAAAAAATTTGTTTATAGAATTGAGGTGGTTCGTGTAAAACGTAGCCCGCCGGATTTCCGAACCGAAAGTACACGGTTTTATGCACCGCGACACCAAACCATTCACAAAATTTCCTGTGAGCCCACTCGTGAATGATTACACCAGGAAAGGTAAGTAAAGATATAAACCAACCAGGAATCATACTTTTTATTTTAACATGACCTGTCTCGGTCGGAGGGTTACTTAAAAATAGAAATAATTAATGTAATGGCTGAAATAATAATAGCAATAATAGAAAGCCAAAAAGCCTGTTTGGCATTTTTTCTTGCTTCTTTTAATTCGTCGTAGTCTGTGATTTTTGATACTAAATCTAATGGTGGTACCCAAAAATTAATATTTCCACCTTTCCCATCTTTTTTTGTTAAAAAACCTCTAGAATGTTCTCTCCCAGCTGGTTTAAAAATTTCCTCCGAATAAAATTGTTCTATGAACCTATCGTCAACTTCATAAAGAGACTTAATATATTTTTTAAGCTCTTCTACAGTAAATGCTTTTTCAGCGTGGGCAACACAATATCTGGCTGCTGCAATTTGCCAAGGATCTTTTCCACGATTTTTTCTGAAGCAGTTTTTCATGTCCGTTCTCTATTTAGTCATTAGAGTTCGGAGGTCGAAGGGCATTTTGTCCTTATTTTCCTTTATATATTCCTTGTCTTCTTCGGGGTCAAAATGATAATCAAGCAGGGCGTTTATCATGTTGTACCTTATTCTCAACGCCTTTTGGCATCTCTCAGAAAAATGGTCAGCTCTGTCTGGAAAATCTTTTTTTGCCCTCTCCATTTTGATGGGGATACGATATATCTGCTTCCACAACCTTCTAATGCGAGCTCGCGGAGAGTATAAACCCACATAGATTAACCAACATATGAGCAGGGTGATAATTATTTCTGGCATTTGTTGTTCAAAAATTTCTGCCTTATCTCGTCTCCTAATCTGTGTTGCTAGAACTCTCTCTCGATTCAATTGTACGCCGTACTGACCAGTTGTTTAATAGTCCCCTTCTATCGGTTTAAATAAGCTTCAAAAGCGGGAAGATTGGTTTCAATAATATTGTAATTTTTGTATTCTTTGGGATTTATCCAAAGATAGTGGTCATGGTCTTCACTCAAGGCGACCACGTCGGAGTCGGCAAAACATTCAAAGAACGTCGCAACTATATGAAACGGTTCTCCGCGCACGACAGGCCGCCATTCTTCCACGTGAAAAGGCTTCCCTATTTTGATGTCCAGCCCCGTTTCTTCTTTGACTTCCCGTTTTAACCCCTCGCTGAATCGCTCTCCCGGCTTTACCTTGCCTCCGACAACATCATACTTCCCCTTATTGGTTCCGTCCCGATAGGTGTCTGCTTCCCGCAAAATGAGAACCTTGCCGTCGTAAACGACAAAAGCTTTCATCGAAGGGAATAGTTTATAATTCATTTCCACAATGGGTCGTTAGAGTTACTTTAACTCCAATGCCATTAAACCAAATTCTTTTATTTTTTCTTTATAACCCTGATAGCCGTAATAGACTTTACGCGCATCAGCAACGGACTTAACCGAAGGCATGATTTTCTTGAGCGGAATGGCTTTCAGCATACTCTCAATGGTTTTGAAATGGCGAACCCGTTTTATCTGTTTGATAATTCTCTGTTTCCCACACACAATGACCAAGGTATCTCCCTTTTGAATATCTTTATAGCGCGTCGTAGCAGCACGAGTTTCCACCGTTTTTAATCCATCTTTGATTTCCTTGAAGTCATCTTTATCAACGACACTGAATCTTAGTGTTATTTTTCTCATGTTTTTCAACGTCGTTTACAAACTGTGCTTCGGCCTGCACATTCGCAATGTTTTGCTCAGTATTTTGTCGATATTTTTGTTTAGTACAAGTTCGGTCACCTTAGTTAAATTGACCCGTCTCGGTCTTGGTTAAAAATGAGACAAATGAGAATTTTCAAGGCCACTTTTTGGTGTCTCATTTTCTTTTTCCTTAGTTACCACCGGGAGTTAAGCCCCCCGCTGTTCCGGTTGGCCGCCGCGAATGTGTCGGTACTTGTCCTTATACTTTTCAATCGTTTTTTCAACTTCCTCATGAGGGATTTTAACCCGCAAAAGATCAATGGCGTTTATGGTGTCGTATATATCAAGCTTGTTTTCGAGCTTATGCATGGCGTCTCGCCATAAAATTGCTCCCTCGTATTCTCTTTTTGCAGCCGCTTCTTTCTCAAGTTGTTTCATCATATCAATAAACGCAAAATAAACGCCCCTTTCAGCGCCACCGCGACCGATAGTCCGATCCTTAAAAGGGATCCGTACTATAGACTCTTGTTCTCTCGCCATGTGCCTGATTTTCCCGGTCCGCTGCCACGTAAAGGCCGTGGTTATTATCTTTTCATAATAATTGCGGGCCTCTTCCAGAACATCTTTTGGAATATCGGGAATGTGCCGTGCTGTATCGAGTAAACGATACGCCCCGACCTCGATCATCTCTAGGCTCCACCAGGGCTTCGCCGAAGCCCACCAAAAATGATCGCTCGAGAGCGCTAGGTCAGTTTTTTTTCTAACAAGATTGTAGCGATGGTCGTTTGTATCCATCGCGTACACTTCCTTAAGGACGAGGTCGGTGAACTCCCGCTGCCATCGGTGGATTATGTTTTCGGGGTCAGACCAGGAAAAGAACTGGGTGTTTTCTTCGATGTCCTTTCGGCTCGAGGCCCACGTTGATCGTACCGGCAAAACCTCTTTTATTTCTTTGTAGTGGTCGGGAATGTCGGAGACCTTGATGAGATCGAATTCCGGCGCCGCAAAAACGTCAAAAAGCATTCTTTCCAGGCCCGGCCTATGGTGCCCAAAGGTTTCCCCGTCCATAGCCGTTACCACATAGCGCCCACTGGGGAGATCTTCTCTCATTGCGTGAAGTAATGATTCCCTGGATCGAACAACGGCGCTCATAATGAGATTGCTTAAGCGGCGCTCGCGGAAGAAAACTAACAAATCACTTCCGCTGATCTTATAAATCTTTTTATAGTCAATGTGGTCGACATAGCCGTCATACGCTATCTCGTCAAGAATGATCCACCTGAAACCCAATGAAGAAATCAAAGTAGGCAGGTTTTCACTGTAGGCCATCTCCGGCGGGAAAAAACCTTTCGGTTGGTAAGAATTCCCCAAAAAGAACTTATTGGTCTCGTCATTCATCTGTACCTGTCGTACGATCTCGTCTTCCTTCAAGAAGGGCATAAGGGCGTGATATTTTATCGAGGAGGTGAATTCTACCCTTCCCTCCCCGCCTACCTCGCGCAGGTCGTCAATGAGATCCTTATAACCGTATTTATCAAAAAGTTCTACGAGAGCGCCGCTTATATTCAGGGTAAGCTTCACTCGCTTGTGTTTTTTTATTCCTTCAATCAAAGGGCGATAACTTTGAGCAACGACCGTCTCTAAAACGTCCGGTTGCTGTTCCGCCGGCTGATAAAAATGCAAGAAGTTGGCCCAATACATGAGGGGGTCAGTCGTTTTGCTGACGGTGGTATTCTATGGCCTTCTTGAAGAGTGCAACGTATTCGCGGGCCGATTTAGTCCATGAAAAATCGGTTATCATACCCCGCCTTTGAATATCGCGCCAGAACTCCGGATACCGATACGTCTCGATGGCTCGTACCATTGCACCGTAGAAGGCGTGATTGTCGAATTTTTCAAAAACAAAACCCGTGCCGGTTTTATTTACGGGATCATAATCCACGACGCTATCCGCCAAGCCGCCGGTCTTGCGGACAATCGGTACCGCGCCGTAGCGCATCGCTTCCATTTGCGTCAGGCCGGATGGTTCGAAGCGTGACGGAATGATAACCGCATCGACGGCGGCATAGACCATGTGCGCAAGCGTTTCATCATAATTCAAACAGATGCCGACTTTCCCCGGATACTTTTTTGCGAGTTCCTGAAAGAAGGTCATGAAATGCCCTTCGCCAGAACCGACAATTACCAATTGCATGTCGAAATTTTCGAGGAGCGGCTCGCCCGCATCTATAAGCAAACCAAATCCCTTCTGGTCGGTCAGCCGTGAGACAATGCCGAACAGCGGAACGGTGTCGCGAATCGGCAAGTTGAACTTCTGCTGGAGAGCCGACTTGTTTTTTGTTTTTAGATCCAGCGTTTTTATGCCGTAATGGAATGGGACGGCAGGATCCGTCTCGGGGTCATACAGCCCGGTATCAATGCCGTTTAAAATGCCGGAAAGCCTCGACCGCCTCTCGCTCAAGAGCTCGTACAATCCTTCGCCGTATTCGGGCGTGATAATCTCCTGCGCGTACGTGGGTGAAACAGTATTCACAATATCCGCGTACATAATGCCTCGCCTCATGAAGTTGAGCTTCAGAAGTCTCGGATCGTTGAAAGGCGGGATTGCCTCCTTGCCCGCGTCGTAATCCATCTGGGGTACGAAGCGATGGTCGAACATCGCCTGAAAAGAAAGGTTGTGAATCGAGAAAACGATAGCGATCGGCGAAAGCTTCGGATCTTCTTTATAGGTAGTGTGAAAATAATTGGGAAGAAGGCCACTCTGCCAATCGGCGGCGATAATGACGTCCGGGCGCCACGACGAATGCTTTAAAAATTCGAGAACCGCTCTCGAAAGAAGGGCCCATCGTATTGCGTCATCGGCGTAACCGTACACGTTCGCCCGCTTTTCGTAATACTCCATGTTTTCAAGAAAATACGCGATGGTCTTGCCCGAATCATCGTCGTACCGCAACACATTGGAGACAAAAAGACCGTGAGGGTCTTCTTCTTCAAATGACGCCGACTTTAAACCCTCGAGTTCCAGGTGCAGGGAGTATTTTTTAAGGTCGATCGTGGCATACTTCGGAAGAAAAACGCGAGCATCGTGACCCAAGGTTCGAAGGGCTTGGGGCAATGAACGCATGACTTCGCCTAATCCGCCGACCTTAACAAAAGGCGCCGCCTCGGGAGCGACAAAAAGAAGTCGAAGTTTCGGTTCTCGCCTAAAAATATTGATTGGCGGGACAAGGTTAATCACAACTCATTCATTATAACCTAAAAGGGAAGATTCTGGAATATCGTGTCAGGGGGGAGGGTAGGCAGGGATCAGTTTGACCGCTAGGATGACCAGAGAGAAACACTTACCGCGTCCTTCCGAAGCTTGATGAAAATCAAGCGAAGGAGGGTACTGACTGGGTCGAACAACCAAAGACCCTACATAAGTTCCGGCATCGTCCCACGTGGCCAGCCACCAATACTTATTATCCCAAAACCGTGCGGGCTAGATTCCATCAATACTTTTTGAAATAGATTTTTAAGCAAAAAAGGCTGGGGGACAGGGACTCGAACCCCGATCTTCAGGTCCAAAACCTGACGTCCTGCCATTAGACGATCCCCCAAGATAATCACTTATTGCAAAAATATGCTACCACACCTTTAATCCATCCAGCAATCTTCCGATTAAAATCAGTGCTCCTCCTTACGAGAATCCGCAAGGTGCCATGGTACTCTCTGCCAATATTTTTCCGAGACGGACCGATGCTATGCCTCTTCAAATAAACCCTTATACCTCCTGGAGAGAATCCCAACTCACGAGCCCAGAAAGATTGTGCGGATTTTATATCTCCTGTCTTATGTATGTAAAGCTCGCAATAAATATCTTCTCGCCGAATACCTACCAACCGCAACCATTTGAGGAATAGCCGGTGTACATTCACATCCATATTTGACAGAGAAACTTTCTCGCTTGGTCTCCAATCTTTTTCTTTGGACCCTTCTGCCCAATACAATAACACCCCCGACAGCCAGAGAGGATTTTTCAAAAGAATGTGCGCCTCTTTTTCCGCCCTCTCTCTGATTATACGCGACCTCTCTATTCTCTTCTGTCTCATTTTCTCCCAACCTTTTTTCATTGCCTCAAGTTTTTTCTCCGTCAGCCGCTGCCGCTGTGACCGTGATAGACCGACTGATCTAAGCCATAGCGAGAGAGTTGATTTAGAAACCGGCACTTGCTTGAGAACCTCTGAATAAGAGAGGCCCAATCTTCTCAATTCTATAGCCTCTCTCTTAAAATTTACTTTCATAATATCGAACGTCGAACATAGTCTGCTAATTATAGCATACCGATGTTTATTTATAAAGCGGGGTTACGCACTTTATTCTCCCCACTCATCCTGCTGCCCACAACAGAGCACGACAGGTTAAATAAGAAACGACAAAAGATAACAAAAGGCTTACCCAAGCCCTCAAAAACGGCCGGGATATGTCGGCCGTTTCCTACCATTGCCTTTTAGATACACGTGTGCTACAATGCATCCGCCTCGTTTGTGTCCTCATAAAGAAGTTAGAAGTTGTTTGTGGTTGGTGTTTTTCACTCAGCGCAATCCACTCCCCTTCTTGAGAGGGGGTCGACAGACAGGTACAAGTTGTACAAGTTAGTAGTTCGTTACAATGGCAAAGAAGTTATACGTCGGCAATCTTTCGTTCAACACGACTGACGATGACCTGCGCAGCACGTTCGCTGCAGTGGGTGCCGTCACGTCGGCAACGGTGATTACCGATCGCACGACCGGCCGAAGCCGCGGTTTCGGATTTGTGGAGATGGAAAATGACGCAGAAGCTCAGAAAGCCATCGACACACTCAATGGCCAGGAGACAGACGGACGGAAGTTGGTTGTCAACGAAGCCCGCCCGCGCGAAGAGCGCGCTCCTCGGTCATCCGACCGGATGCAGTTTTAGGACCGGTACTATAGCAATGCCCCTCGCCATCGGCGGGGGGCATTGTGTTATATATGTTACCTATCGGGAACGCGGAGTCCCGATACGCGCAATCTTCTTTTTGATACGGCTCACGACAACTACCACAAAAAGGACGATGCCCAGCGTTATCAGCAGCCATGCGCCGATGTCTTCATACCAGGCAAGTGCGCGCATCGGCTCAACGGACATCACGCGCCTGTTTCCGGCAGCGTCAATCGCTCTTACTTCAATGCGACTCTTGAGCTGCTGGTCGCGCAGCAATTGGGGACTTTGGGCACGATACCACTTCCCTACTCCAATCTTCAGTACGCCGAGTCCGTGCAGACGGCGCTCGCGGATTTCGTAGTGGTCAACGCCCGATTCCTTGTCCTGCGTGGCAAACACCACGAAGCATTTTCCCTCATATACTTCCTGCGCACAGGCAACAGAGAGCTCAAACGGCTGAGGCGGAATGACATCCGCAAGTACAGGCACCGCCGCTCCCTGCGGCTGAAGCGTAACCGCAAGCGTCAGCGGCGCACCCGAAACGGGCATAGCCGTTCCCTGACCGTCATTGAGAAACGCTTCAAGGTTTTCGAACGACAATACCGCCTCGCCCGCGCCGGCTCCCTCAAACACCACCGAGAAAAGCCTGCCTCCATCTCCCGCAAAACCGTTTGGAATTACGCCGGCAAAGATAACGGCGTCGCCCGAGAGCCGCGGACCGTCAACCCAGAAATTAACGATTGAATCTCCGGTGCGGATGCTCTGGGCCGCCGCCAAGCCGGCGGGGAACTGCATCGTGCCTCCCAACGCGTTTATCCGGCGAAGATTTTTCGCCCACACTTCAACCTCAAGCGACTCACCCGTCCCCAGCGATGCCTGCGATGTTTTGAAGAAAAATTCGACAGGCGCTTGGGCAGCAACCGGTAAAGACAACACCACGCCGGTGCAGACAATCGAAAGAACAACGAAAGGAATAAATGGATTACGCATATTTAACGCAAATGTAAAGCGAGTTAAACTTCTACTACCCGGTCCAGTAGTACGCCATAATGCTGAAGTCTTGAAGGTTAATGAGACCGTCGCCGTTGAGCCGGTCTTTTTCAATCAGTGCGAACGCGGCGCTGAGCGCTCTCTTGTACCAGTACGCGGCGATGGAAAAGTCGACCAGATTAACCTTGCAGTCGGCGTTTAGGTCCGCGCGCTTTGGGCATTTGGTCGGCGGCTGACCATACACGTCGCGCGTACCGACTTGAAACGTAACTGTCTTTGAAAAATCGCTGATGTCGTTTACCACCACACTGCGGCTGCGCGCGGCATGGTCACCATAGTTAACTTCAAAGGAATCAAACTTGTACAGCCATGCGCCGGCTGTGTCCGCAGAAGCTTTTTTGAGTAGTTCTTCCTCCGATGAAATAATAACCGATACATTCGCAAGAGGCGCGCTGTAGCCGAAGATATCAATGGCGTTCCCGCGTTTAACCTCAGTTTTGTCGGTAGTGATAGTAGGAGCCAGGAAGATGCCGCTGATAACAGAAGTTGCGCCGGAAACAAGAGAGGTGATAAACGTCTGCGTCGGCGAGCGGTATCCTTTGATATCTTCGCCCCATATGCCAAACGAATAGATGCCCGCCGAAATGCTTGAAACAGTGATCTCAAACATAGCGTCGGGCCCTGCTTTGGTCAACCCCGCAATCTGGCCATCCTTGAGCACTGTAACGTACGATGCCGGATACGCTCTCCCGCGAAAGATGACGGATGTACCCGAAGGAGGCGGAAGGCCGCCGCCGCCTCCGCCTCCCCCGCCTCCAGGCGGGGGTGCCGACTGCGTGGTGGCATTTGCTTCGGCGCTGTATGACGAGAAGCCGTCAATATTGAAGGAGCGCAGGCGGTAGTAGTAGGCAGTGCCGGCGCTCAAGGTGCTGTCCGAGTATGCGGCAACGTTGGCGGTCGTGGTGGCAATAACCGCATACGTTCCTCCCACACCTGTTTTTCGTTCAATCGAGAAACCCGCTTCGTTTCCCGAACGGTCGGTCCAGGAAAGGTTAATCTGAGTTTGGGAAATCACCGAAGCACCAAGGCCGTCGGGAGCAGCCGGGATGCCAAGAAAGTAGAAAAAACCGCTTTTCAGACCGAAGGCGGTTGTGGTGGTAAACCCGATGCCGGGCTGTCCCAAGGCGCCCCAGAGCTGGAAACCGGACGACGTCCCAAACCCCGACCCGAATTCAACGACGGGATCTTTGATGGTAAAGTGCGTCGATGAATAGTCCGTCGCGCGCGATACGCGAACAGGAATTGCGGCGCCTGTTATCAGCGCCGCAATCAATAGTGCCGTCAAAACGTTCCGCATGCCTTCTGGTGAACTGCCGGCGCACCGGTCCGGGACAGGCACAACGGCGTTTACGGGTTGGTCGCCTTAAACTGCTCGATTGCCTGTACAACCCGAGAATCGCTCTTGAGATTCTCGATAAAGAGGATGTGGTCGCGGTTGATGCGCATCTCGTCCGTGGGTCCGTGCAACTCGCCGCCCAGTTTTACCACATTGATGTTCGCTGGCGGCGTAGTTCCCTCAAGAATCGGCTGAGGCGGCTGGGTGATCTGGAGATAGTAGACCTCCCGCAACGTCGGATACTGGCTGCTTTGGCGCAAGAGTTTGCCGAAATACACCTGGCCGTTGCTCAAGAAAACCGCTTGGTAGCCGCCGCTGCTGATTTGAGGCATGATGCCCAACGGAACCACGCCCAGCGTATCAAACGCAAGCAGCACGACGATGACCACAACTATCAGAATAACGATCGCTTTGACCTTACTCATACAACATTACTGTTAGAAACTGATGACCTTTGTGTGTCTGGTATAGAACCATCCACGTTTTTACATAAATGCTTTCCTATTATACACACCGGAACGCGGCAGTGCAATCAGCGAAGGCCTGCGATAACGTTTCCGACAAAACTCTGCAGCTGCCCTGCAAATCCGCCCAGCGAATAGAGCACGGAGGCAAACAGTTTGGGAAGCGGTGCTTGGGCGCTGCCGCCCTGGCCGCCTCCCTCGTCGCCTCCCGGTGTGGTCGTTCCGGTCGGTGGCGGTCCTTCAGTACCGCCTCCCCCACTGGGCAAGCCACCGGGAGTAGTGGTTCCCGTCGGCGGAGAACCTCCCTGAGCGCCCGGACCGCCGCGGTATGCTTTGAAGGGACGTGCATGCCGAACCCCCTGAGTTGTTCCGCCACCGGTAATGGTCTGAAGAGAGGTCGCGCCCTGCCCCACAACCTGAGTTGGATCAAGTGAGAATGTCAGGTCGTCGCCATCAACAATATTTGAGAGTGTTGCCCTGAAGATGACGCTGGTTAAAGCAGAGAGCGTCCAGGCACTCGAGAAGACAACGGAGCCGGCACCTCCGGATATTGATACGGTTCCGTTCGAGCCTAGTTGTGAGTCGCCTCCTCCGACGGTGCCATTATCGTCAATATCTTTCCACAGTTGTGCGGTGGTGATATCGGCAGTCGCAAAACCCACAATGTTAGAGAGCGAGATGGTGGTGGTGGTGATTGAAATGTTCTCGGTAGTCATCCCGAGACTGAACCTGAGCAGTTCCGCGTTGGAGAGCGTCGAAGATTCCTCGTCAGCAGCCATGACATTGGCAGATTGCCCACTTGTATGATTTTGCAGAGAAAGCTCTCCCGCGGTAACGGGCTGAGCTACGGTAATAGCAGGGTAGTTGACATAGCTATCCAAAGCGGTGCCATCTGACCTTGCCATCCTGAAGTAGTAATTGGAGATAGCGGCGCCCGAAGGTATGAGAGAAAAATCCCACTCTCCTCTCTGGCCTGCCGCTATCGCGTTGGGATTAGCAAGGGTAGGATTCTGTTCCTCATAGGTTTCTTTGGTGTTGGAAGTGCCCAGCAGATTGGAGGAAAAAACCGTATTGGTGTTTGCCGAAGAGTTGTCGTAAAACTCCCAGCTGTCGATGTTGCCGGCATATTTTACTGTGCGCCACTCACTACCTGAACCACTTCCCTCCACCAGTCCGGTTACATAGGCGTTCCGATCGGAATCAATGGCGATACTAAAGGCCTGCTCCGATTCAATAGCAGTGGGACTGCCGTATGTTGTTGAACCGTTGGTGGCCCACGAAACATCGGGAGTTCCGGAGGCAGTGTATTTTGTGATATGCCAGTAAGGTATGGTGGAGCTTACGGTTCCGGCCAGATAGATATTCCGGTCGGAGTCGATAGCGATATCCATCTGAGGATTGTTGCCCCCAATCCTATACGACGTCGTCGAGCCGTTGGTGGCCCAGGAAGTATCGAGGGCTCCGGAGGCGGTGTATTTTGCGATGCGCGCATAAAAGTCATACCAGACTCCTCGGACTCCACCCACATAGATATTGCGACTGGAGTCGATGGCGATGGAGTTTGGGAAAGCATACGAATAATCATAAAACGTCGTTGAGCCGTTGGTGCCCCAGGAGGTATCAAGAGTTCCGGAGGCGTTGTATTTTGCCATGCGCCAATCGTTTATAGACGTACGCCCAGCCACATAGATATTCTTATCGGAATCGATAGCAATATCACGAGCCTCTTCTTCGTATATCCCAGAACTGTGATACGTCGTCGAGCCGTTGGTGGCCCATGAGGTGTCGGGGGTTCCGGAGGCGTTGTATTTTGCGATGCGCCAGTACTGTAAACCAGAATACAAACCAGAACTCGTTGCATATCCAGCCACGTAAATGCTCCTATCCGAGTCGATGGTGATGCCAAGAGGCGCGTCGTCTCCTACCCCGCCGTAGGTTGTTGAACCGTTAGTAGCCCAGGAGGTGTCGGGGGTTCCGGAGGCGTTGTACTTTGCTACGTGCCAATCCCAGTTTTTGCCGGTGGAACTTGCGATGAAAGCCGCATAGATGTTGCGACTGGAATCGATGGTGATGGCGGAAGGAGGGTCCCAATGATTTATTTCGGCGATATACGTCGTTGAGCCGTTGGTGCCCCAGGAGGTGTCGGGGGTTCCGGAGGCGTTGTACTTTGCTAAGCGCCACTTCGAGGGGTCCTCCCCAGTAAATCCGGCCACATAGAGGTTGCGGCTGGAGTCAATAGCGATATTCCTGACACGATCACCCCATCCCGGATTATCGGTAGTTGAGCCGTTGGTGCCCCAGGAGGTGTCGATGGCGCCGTTGGGGTTTTGGTTCACGTCCATCCATGCCCCGCTCGTTGCGGTCGCAAACTGGAGTTTAAAAGAGCTGCTGGAAACACCCAGTTGAGTGCTTGAAGCCATGAGGTTGATGCGCAATCTGACGGGAGTGGATGTTGACGTTAAGGTTGTCGAGGCATTTTGGCTTGCCAGAGGACTGCCGGGTTGAAGAGCGTTGGCATTGGCAAACCATCCGTAATCTTCCTGATAGAGCGGGTAAGCGGGAATGAACCGCCAGTGGGTGTTGCCTCCTCCGTTCAGGTTGGTTCCGTCACTGGCGTTAATCTCGGTACCCCACGAGGCGTCAGAGTCCCTGACATCAACGTTGCTGACCGTCTGCGAACCGGAGGTAGCGACGCTCAAAAACCATTTGGTAGAAGTTCCGGTGGAGGAACGCAGTGCGACGCGCGTCGTCGTCGCCTGTCCGTTCCAGTTGATGTTGGTAAAGGTGTAGGTGGAGGAAGCGGTGAAGCGAAGTTTTGCAGAGGGGTGCGCAATTGTCAACGTCGCCGCGGTCGTCGTGGCCGCAAAAATAACGCTGGGGCTGGTTTCGGGGTTTGAGCCGGAATTGTTCTGCACCGTAAGATTGTTGAACGAGGAAGTTGCCGACAGGATGCCCAAAAGCGTCTGGGTTGAGGAACCGTTGAGCGTCACGGTACCAGAGTTGTGAGTGAATGTGCCATCCATGTTGGTATAGTTTCCTCCAAGATTGAGCGAGGCGGGCGCCGTAAAGGAGGCGCCAGAGACATCGAGGTTACCCAGGATAGTCCAGTTCCCGGAGCCGGCCGTGATGGTATTGGCAGCGGCGGTACTGCTTCCAGCGGCAATCACCACACCGCTGATAGTGACGTAGGCCGCCGTAGAGGACGCCGTGATGGTGACTGGCCCCGATAAAGACGTGTTCTCAGCGAACGCGCCTCTGGCAACGTTGTAGAAGTCCTGCGAAACACTCGTCGCCCCGCTGAACGTGATTGCGTTATCTTGATAGTGATAGACAGCAGCCACCGCGAGGTCGCCAGAGGCGGCGTTCATTTCCCCGGTCGTGGCGTCGTTGTCACTCTGTTCCTGCCCGCCGTTGCTCTTAATTGGGTCTGTTCTGTCATTACCTTTGTAGAAAGCGACGAAGATGTGAATGCCTTCGTCTGGCACCGTATCTCCACCCCAATCCCACTCAAGCGTCGAAGAGCCGGCGGATGGATCCTTGAGATACCAAAGGGACGTGATTTCCCAACCGCCGCCTCCAGTCGGATCTATACGAACATTCGTAAAGGAAGCACCGTTGAGCTTCGGCGCTACCCCTCCCGAGATGTAGGCGCTCAATCCACTTCCGCCGACATGCCCTAAGATTGCCAGAGTTGCATCAGACGGGACGCTGATAACCTGACTGCCACTACTTGCGTTCGAGTGAATGTCAGTGACCGAGCCGGTCCTGTTGACCGTCCCGTTACCACCAAAAAATGAGAGGTCACCAGTGATGTTGACGGTGGGATTGGTTGAGGAGCCGGTCAGTTCAACGCCTCCTGACCCCGAGGAGAGAATGGTAAGGTTTCCCTGAAGCGTGTGGGTGCCTGCAGCCATGGAAACCGTTCTTGCCTCCCCACCGGATGAAACCTGCTTTCTGAACGCAATATTGCTGTGAGAGGCATCGTACTCATAGCCCTCGTATGTCACATAGGGATTGCCCGAAGAGTCAAGAGCGATTTTTGGTCGTTGTGAGTTTGCGTTGCTACTAGTAGTGATATCAATACGGTTGGGCCAGCTTGTGCCGCCGTCAGTGGATTTTCGGTAGGAGATGTTGTTGTAGGAGGCGTTGTACTCGTAGCCCTTGTATGCCACGTGGGAGTTGCCCGAGGAGTCAACGGAAAGAGAAGGGGCGGATGAGCTCGCCGTGATGCTGGTGGTGAGATCAATGCGGTCGGACCAGCTTGTACCGCCGTCTGATGATGTGCGGTAGGCGATGTTATAAACTGCAGGGAGTACTCCGTAAAACTCGCCACTGTGGTATGCCACGCGGGGATTGCCAGAGGAGTCAAGGGAAAGGGAGAGGTCGGATGAGTCCGCACTAGTGTTGGCTGTCACATCAATGCGGTTGGACCAGCTTGTGCCGCCGTCTAATGATGTGCGGTAGGCGATGTTGGTGCGGGTAGGTTCGTACTCAGTGCTATCGTACGCCACGTGGAGGTTGCCGGAGGAGGCAACAGCAATAGAGGGAAGTTCCGAATATACCGACGCCGAGCTACTTGTAGTTATATCAATACGGTTGGACCAGCTTGTGCCGCCGTTTGTTGATTTGCGGTAGGCGATGTTTTGAATGCTCAGCTGATACTCTGTGCTTACGTATGCCACAGAGAGATCTCCTGAAGAAGCAATAGAAAGAGAGGGGTACGAGGACCATCTGTCTCCGTCGGTGCTGGTAGTGATACTGACGGGATTGGACCACGTTGTGCCGCCATTCGTTGATTTGCGGTAGAGGAGATTGTAGGAAAGCCCGTTAAACTCAGTGTATGCCACGTGGAGATTGCTCGAGGAGTCGAGGGTAAGGGAGGGAGCCTCAATTAAGTCCATGGACGTGGTAGCGATATCAACAGGGTTAGACCAAGTGGCGCCGCTGTCAGTGGATTTTCGGTAGGCGACTTTGAAGGAGGAACTGCTGTTGACATAGACCATATGGATGACTCCCGATAAATCAACGGCGATAGAGACATCTGAACTGGTTGCAGTAGTGCTTGTCGTCACATCAATACGATTCGTCCATGACGTTGCTCCTCCCCCCGCTCCTGAGTTGTCAATCTCAACAGAACTTGTGAAGGTACGAGCAGGAATGGTCTGGCCGCCGTTAGCCGCATCAAAGCGCACCACGGAGGAAACGGTTCCGGTTGAAGGAAATGCTGCTGTTGATTGATAGATGAAGCGGTCCCCTCCCGAGATGGTGCCGCTCAGGGTAATCCCCGAGCCGGTGTAGGTGAGGGTCTTTCCGGAGGCGATGGCAAGGGTGTCGTTGGAGGAGATGTTGAGGGCTCCGGCGATGGTCAGCGAGGAACTGGCAGTAGTGGTGATGCCCAGAGAAGAATGGACCAGCGAGAGATGGTTGAGTGTGCAGCTGTCGCAGCGTAGGGCGCTTGCCGAGGTTCCGGTAAAGACAAGGGTGGAAGTTGCGCCGGCGCTGAAGGTTCCGTAGTTTTCAAACTTCTGGCCCAAAGAGACGGTTGAGCTTGCCGCGTTGAGCGTTGCGGAGCTTGAGGCGTAGAGGGACTCGGAGGTTACCGTCACTGCAGAGCCGCCGCCTGGCCAGGGGGTGTAGGTTGAACCCGAACGCACCAGAAGCGTCTCGTCCGAAAACGCCCCGCCGGTGTCAACGGCAAGGTTGTATGAGCCGTCGACTTCAAAAAAGAGGTCGGCGTCGCCGGAGACCGAGTTGTCGTACTGTCCGATGTCGGCGTTGGTAACGGTAGGGTTGCTGTCCGAGCCGATGACAAGGTGATGTTCAAAGAGCTGCACTCCCGCAAGGTCTCCCGAGCCGGCATACTTGGTCACGAGCGCGGCCCGCGAGGAGACTGCCACGTTGTCCAGAAAGACGGTGATGATGTCGTTTGCGCTACCGGAAAAAGGACTGATGGTGAACGAGCCTCCTGAAAGGGTGGTGCTGGCACTCTGCAGTGCACTATTCTTCGCATAGCGCACCTTGGCGCCGTCGGTGCAGGCGGTTGAGCGATTAAATTGTTTGCAGGAACCTATAATGGAGACGATAATGTTCACCGTCGTGGAGCCCGAGATTGCGACTGCTGTTCCGGAGGGGCGCACGATTCCCGAGGAAACGGTCACCTGGGTTGAGGGGTCGGTAATCTGGATATCGAGTGTTGAGGAGGCAGCGATGTCCCCGATATCAACCTCAACGTACAGGCACACGGTGGTGGTGCCCACGGTCATGGTGCCAGTGACCGTTGCCTGCTCGCTTGAGTTGAAAGCTGTAGCGGTGCCAAAGATGGTCTCACTTCCGTTGTACGTGCAGGTGCCGGCCGCGTCGGTCTCGTAGCGGATGCGGGCGTTGGAGAGGGAGGTTGAGGCGTTGATGCCGCCGGTCTCGGAGAGGATGATTTGGGAAACGGTGGTTGAGCCCGTGTTGCGCTGCAAGGTGAGAGTGCCCCCGACGTAGTTGGCGGAGGATTGTTCGGTGAGCGACGTCACCTGGGTGCCGGTGGCAGAGGCGGTGATGCGGGGGGTGATAGTCCTCTGATAGGAAAGATCGGCAGCAAACCCGGGAGCGACAGATGAAATACTCGTAGTCAGTACAGCGCTGTTCGGCTCAGTTGATGCCCAGGTCAGGTTTGAGCCATTAAAAGTCAATTTCTTTGCAAAAAGATTGCTATTTGCGTCGACACCAAGCCACATCATTTCTGACGAGTTGAAAGCATTGGAGCGGTTGCGGTGGAGATAATCATTGGTGCTTGAGAGCTGGGGGTTACCCGTATAGTCATTTTCTTTCGTCCAGCTGTCAGTTGCCGGGTCATACGACATCCAGTCGATGCCGGCGGCGGACGAGTCGTCATAGGTGACCACGGCCCGCACATTGCTTCCGTTCACCAGCCATTGCACAGAGTTGTTGTTTGAACCATTATTGCTGGCGTTGTTGGAGGCGTCTCCTACAACAGAGCCTGCTGAGAACGGCGAGCTTACGTCTAGGCCCGTCGGCCACGCCGAGCCGCTCCAAACCGCAAACTCCGCATCATTGCCAGTGTCAGGAGATGTGTTGGCATACGCAATCCTGTTGGAGGTAGGATCGGACGCAAGCTGCATATCCACCGGCTCTTCGTCAAAGATGGTAGCGCTGCTTGTCGCAACATCCCATGCCCCGGCTATTCCGGCGGCACGGCGGATATAGTACAAGTTGCAGGTAGAACAGCTGTTTCCCCAGGCAACCATCAGCTTTCCTGAGTTGGTTTCAAAGGCAAGGTCAAATGACCATGATGTCAGAAAGGCGCTGGTACCGATGGCCGCAAGACCGGTTGAGAGTGCCATGTTTGGTTCCGTCTTCCAGATGTTGTTGGTGCCGTCCCAGTAGTTTGCGGAGAGGTCCGGCGTTGTAGCTCTGTCGCCCCAGGCGATAGCGATGCCATTGCTGCTCGAGCTTGCGTAGGATTCGAGCCGAATCCCGTCCACGGTGCTGGAGGTGCGTGAGGTGTTGTAGGTAGAAGAAGCACCCCAGACGGAGCCGTCCCACACCCTGTAGTAAAACTTGCCGGTAGTGCTGGCGCTGAATGCAACCAGCGCCTCGCCGGAGGTGTATTCATAGGCAATATCAAATCTCTGGATACTGCTGCTGCCGATTGCTGCGGTCCATTCGCTCGACCACTGTTGCGTTTCTCCATTCCAGCGTTGGATGTACAGCGTGTTGTCGGTCCTCTGGATGCCCGCTATTATCTCATCGCGGACCGGTGATGATTTGAGCACCATGTGTTTGATAGTACCGCCCACACTGGGGGTGGTAGAAACATTAGACCAGCTCTGCGTTGAGCTTGACCACTGCTGGAAGTAGGGTGTCTGAACGGTGCTTGAGCCGTAAAGAATCATCGCATCACCCGCATCTACAGCGAGTGCTTCATGGACACCACCCATCAGCATCCACACACTCAGGGAGATGGAAAGTGCAATGAGAACGGTGAAAAATATTTTATACGAGTGGCAATATCTCATGTCGCGAATGAACCGGCTACAACGGTTTTTACAAAGAGTTTTCCAGTGGAATCTGCACATAGAAAAGAAGAGGAGGGCAAGCTTTCTGAGTACTTTTTATAGCCTAGTTATTTAATTTTCACCTGCTCAAACACGCTACATCTTTACTTGTATATAATAGCATCTTAGAAAAGATCGGTCTTGTGGATTTTCCGCATTGCGACTCGCAGATTGAATAGCTGCAGTGTCTTCCCCTCTCGTGCCAGAATCTCATTCTCCCAAACCGGCCGGACCGGATTGCTCTGCTCCCACAAAATCGAAGTCTGGTGGAGACCCGCGGTGTTTTCTCTTGTTTACGGCAGTAGAAGTGATAAAATATGCTTAAAAGAGTACGTAACGCCATTTGTAAGGTATTTAAAAAGCCGTTACAACAATGGCAGGACGAAAAGAATCGCTCGAAAACTATCTTCTGAGCGTTGCCGCAGCGCTTTTTTACAACAAGTCGCCAAAAGATCCTCTTTTTGGACTTGTCGAGCCGCCCAAGGTAACGGTTTCATTATTTGCCGACTGGTACGCCAGCCGCACCCGCCAGCAGAAATATCGGGTGCGAAGCGCGCTTAATCGACTGCGCTCAAAAGGATATGTCGCTCTTTCTTTTTCAACCACTCCCCCGTCCCTTGAGCTTACTGATGCCGGAAAGCGGGAGTATCTGCGGCGGTGCATTGTGGCAGGTCAGACCACAAAATCGACCGGCACGGCAGCTGGTCACATTATGGTATTAATAAGAGCAGAAGTTTCCCAAAAAAGAGACGTGCAAACGATGCATTTGTTTTTGAACTCACTGCAGTGCAAAAAATTGCAGCCGGCCGTGTGGTCGTGCCCCAATACTATACTGCCGCGCCTAGGCAGTACTGCTAATGTTCTTAACCTTAGCGATGCAATAACCGTCGCCGGTGTGACGTCAGTGTATAAACTATCCGACACCGACCGCAAGCACTAATACATTGAGCCCCAACGGCAATGAGCGTCTCAAAAAACACTTTGGACTGGAATAGTGAGCAGCTTGCCCCGTGTCCGCGGTTCGACTGAGCTCACCGTCGAAGTCCGCAGGCAGGTTTACGGAGTGGTGAGCTGGCAGATAGCAATCAGCAGGCAGCAGTCAGTAGCCAATGGTTATAATCAGTAGCTAGTGGTTACAATCAGTAGTTAGTAGCCGGTAAACAGTCTAGTGTTCCATGCCAAAACTAAAAATGCAACGGTTCTAATATTAGAACCGTTGCGGAAACCCTAGTTAAATCAACACAGCGGGAGCCCCGGTTAAGTTAAAACTGAAAGCACAGTGGGAGTTCCGGCTAAGTCAAAACTAAAAACACAGTGGGAGTTCCGGCTAAGCTAACACAGCGAAAACCCCAGTTAAGTCAAAACCGGAAGCGCAGCGGTTCTAATATTAGAACCGCTGCGGGAGTATACACCTCGATTCACCGGATCATACACTCCGATCCGCTGGAGTATATATTCCGTTTAACTGGGATATACATTCCGATTCACTGTCGCGCATCCTACACGCCAAATCCCTCGTGCGGTTCTAATATTAGAACCGCGCGAACGCTGCGTCAAAAGTCACCTCAAAATCAAATAATGCTTCTGGCTCCCTTATATTTGAGCCTGAAAATTTTTTCCCCTCTTTTCCTGTCACGCGACGCCGGCGAGGAATAGATTCTCTTTCGGCCCGGATTTCTTCCATAACCGCGCCCCGCAATAATATCCTTCACATTGCTTATGGTAGCCTTTGAAACATCTAAGCCTTCCTTAATCTCCCGATACGTACTTCCCTTGTTCAGCAGCATCATTACTGCCATTCTCCGTACGGCAAGTTCTCGCTCATCTTCTGTAAAAAATCTTGCAAAAAATCTTTTTAAATCTCCCGCGGATTCGACTCCTCTGAGTTCGGTAAGCATCTGTGCCGTGGCTCGATCTTTTAGCTCCTTTGGCAGCTTTGACAGGTTATATCGCGAGGTTCTGGTCATAAAACTTCGGTCATACGGTAATAATAGCGCTTTTTGATCTCTGCCTTCAAATTATAACTCGATCCCTACCTTCACATTATAACCCAATTTCAAAAGCGGTTCTAATATTAGAACCGCTGTGGGAACACCCGTCTCGATCCGCTATCACACGCCTCGATTCACTATTGCGCATCCCGCATGCCACATCCATAGCGCGGTTCTAATATTAGAACCGCGCTGTTTAGTAGCGATGATTTTCTACCGTCTTCCGCATTCGGTTTACGGTCTACGGTGTTTGATTTACTCCTGCGGGGGTTTTGCTGGAGGTTCGGCTGGCGGCTCTGCCGGAGGCGGAGTCGGTTCAGGCGCAGGCGTCGTCATTTCCGCTACCGGCTCGGAAGGAGATTCCGACACTGCGGGTTCAGAAGTTCCGGCCGGAGGTTGAGATTCGGGAGCAGTTGGTTCTGTAGGTTGTGTCGTTGTATCAGCGGGTTGCTCAGGTGACGGAGGATTGTCCTGCACAGGAGGTTGCTCAGAAGCAGGTGGTGTTGTATCGCCGCCACTGCTCTGGTCAGGCGGAGATGTCGGCAACGATGACGACGACTCCCCTGCCACCGTCCCTTCCTGCGTCGGTTCTTCCTGTCCTGAGTTGCATTTTCCTGCAGTTGTCTTGAGCGTCCCGCTCTCAACGCTCACGCAGTACGGCTCTCCGCTCACAGTATCGTAGATGGTGAAGCCGGTGGGACGCTCGGTGCTGCCGATCTCAAGGTTCTGGACCTTAAGGTTCTCAAACGAGTAGACCATTGACGGGTCAAAAGTATACGTATTGAGCGTGCCGCCTGTTGCAGTCGTTCCGCCCTGGAGCGCCTGTGCCACCGGCGGCTCGTACCAGTGCGGATTGACAAGCATTATCACGGTTCCCAGTTCATCCGGCGTGGTCCCCGCAAAGTAGTCCAGCGCCATTCCCACAACGCGTCCCGGCATCGTTGCTTTCATGCCGTACCCGTCGCGGGATGACGCGGTGATAAAGTCGCCCGGCCCGATGGAACCGCCCTCGCCCGTCACTTTCACCGGCACCCGTCCGGCAAGCGTCATAATCACCGAGCTGGTTGAACCCATCAGATCACCGCCCGCGATGAATGCGGAGGCGTACGTCACCACGCCCGCGAGCGCCGGGTCATAGGCATTTTGAGTTTTTCTGAAACGGGTCGCGGTTGTCGTTGCCGCCGACAAAAGATCACCGGGCTCATACAGCCAGTTCTCTCCTTCTACCAGCACATATTCACCAACATCAGAAAGTGGACCAGTGATTGTACCCTTCGAAATAATCGAACGCGAACCGGCGGTGCCGTCATACGAAGCAAAGACCGCAACCGTTGAAGTGCTTGCCGGCAGAGAGCAGTTTGTCGCGGCGCATACTACCAGCATCGCGGAATCGTACGGCGTACTGGTGCCAATCATTACCGTGCCGGTGGCGTTGATGACAAATTTGGAAACCTGCTGGTTGCGGAAGTCGACAAATTTTCCCGTGAAACTGCCGCTGCCGCCGGCAAAGTCCATTTTCAGACCAGTACCCAGAAAAGGAGACGATTCATGATAGAAGAGTGCCATATCCTGCGTACTTGAAGCGATGCTTGCCGAGTAGAGACGCAGAGCGTTTCCTTGGGTGCCGCTTTGGATTTCGCCGAAGATTGCCGCAGGATACACCACGCCCCCCGCCGTTCCGTTCGAAACCGCCTGAATGCCCAGCGTGCGGCCCGCGCTGAAGAGCCCGGTGTTGACGCCCGCGGTGTTGTTGCCCGACCACGCTTGCAGTTCGAGCGCCCGCACGGTGCTGGTCGCCACCGTGTTGTCAACCATGCGGATAAACTCCCCTACCGCGGTTGTCGAAGCGCCTCCCGTGGGAGCGATGTTGACGATATGACGGTTTCCGAACTGGAACTGTCCGCTTGCGGAGGGGTTGATGAGTGACTCCTGATAGATGCCCGCGACGGTTACCAGCGAACCGCCCGAGGCGGTGCCCACGACGTTGAGACGGCCGGTTGAGGTGGATATAGTATTGAGCATCACCCTGCCGGTTGTTCTGTCAATTACAAATTCATGAGTTCCCGAATTAGTCGTTATTACAAAGTCATCACCTGTACCTTCCCCGGCTCCGGCCACCCACTTGATACTGTCTGCCTGTCTGAATTCAACTACGCTACTAAAAGAATTAGATGAATTAATACTTAGATATTGACTTCCGCTACCCGAAATACTTAATAGTCTTCCCGGCGTCGTCGTCCCAATCCCCACATTCCCGCCTGACGTTATGTTGAAGATGTTAGTTGTGGTGGCGACGGTAAAGAGCGTAGCCGGAGTCGTCGTTCCGATGCCGATGTTGCCGCTTCCCACTATTGTCAGCTTCGCATCGTTAACCGAAACATTTGATCCGACCACATCATCATTGAGAGCAAGGTGCAATATGCCGCGACCATTGCCGAGATTCGAATTCTGAAATAGTACGGCACCTTTCTGATAACCACCCAGTGCTGCTGCGGACTGGAAATACAAGCCGGCCGTATCAGAGTAGCTGTCTTCCGTCGTTTCCTGTATGAGAATCTTTGCTGTATTTGCCTGGGAAACAGTTAACTGTGCGCCCGTCACTGTCGGATTCGTCATCCCAATCCCAACTCTCCCGCTCGACGCCACAAACAGCGCCGGCTGTGTTGATGAGGTGACGATATTGAGCAGATTGTTGGTGGAGGTTCCCTGAATCGTCAGCATGGCGTTGGGAGTTGAGGTGCCGATGCCGACAAGACCGGAGCTGTTAATCCTTATTCTTTCGGCGGAGTTGGCGGAAAAAGCCAACGCTCCACTTGCAGGGTTAAACATTCCGCTGTTCCAATCAGTGCTGAAAGCGTATGTGGGCCAAGTAGCATCGCCGGCATTAGCATAAAATCCTGCTCCAGAAACAGGGCCGTTGACCATCAACTTATGATTGCTGGGATTGTCTGTAGTCCCAATCAGAACGTTTCCGCTAGATGCCACAAGCAAGGCGGGGTTCGTTGAGGAAGTCACGACATTGAGGAGATTGCTGGTGGAGGTGCCCCTTACCGTCAGCATGGCGTTGGGAGTGGTGGTGCCAATCCCAACCTTGCCGCCGTAAACAATCAAATTATCATTACCCGGATCTGCATATGAAGCATAGGATCCTATAAAAACACCGCCAGCGCTAATTTGAATCGGGAAATCATATCCGTTGGTAAAAATCCCAACTCTATCAGCACCCCAGTTAGGAGATATGCCTAGAAAATGGTTGGCATCACCGATTCTTATAGAATCACTGTCGTTATCGGGTTGGATATAGTAATCGGTTGTCCCCGAAAATCCTAAATTACCTGAAATATCTAGTTTCTGGGCTGGACTCGCTGTCCCAATTCCCACCCTCCCGCTTGACGCCACAAACAGCGCCGGTTGTGTTGAGGTGGTGACGATGTTGAGGAGGTTGTTGGTGGAGGTGCCCTGGATGGTCAGCTGGGCGTTGGGAGTAGTGGTGGCGATGCCGACTTTGCCTGTGCCCGATGGTTTAAGGACGATGTTGTAAGGTGAGCCTCCAGCCCAACCAGATGTGATATAGGTGTTGAGGGTATCCGTAAATGCATAATCGCTGACATTTGAATCGTACTGCAATGCGATCCCGTTGCTGCTAGTCAACCCACCCCATTGGTCAAACAGCCACGTGCCGATTGTGGCATTGTCCTGGCCCGAGGGAGCCCATACATACAGTTTGGATGACGACAGCGTTGTAGTCCCGATGCCGACGTTGCCTGTCGTTGAAATTCTCATTGCTTCCGTATCATTCGCTCCGAAAGCAAGGTAATTGCTGTTCGCTCCCGAGATGAGGTTATTACTGATCCAACCGTAGGTGTTTGAACCAGCGGGATTGCCCCAGGCAAATTGGTACATGTCAGCGTTGGCAACTATCCTCGCCGGGTAATTCATCTGCCCTCCACCAAAGAGAGCATTTCCATTTACTTGTAAGGAGGTTGCTGGTGTTGTTGTCCCGATGCCAACATTACCGCTGGAGGCGACAAACAGCGCCGGTTGGGTTGAGGTAGTAACGATGTTGAGAAGATTGTTGGTGGAGGTGCCTTGCACCGTCAGCATGGCGTTGGGAGTGGTGGTGGCGATACCGACGAGACCGGTTCCTTGCGGCCAAAGCACAATGTTCTGATTATTCTGAGAGCCGATGCGCGTCTGAGCACCAGAAGGGCCTGCGATGACAAAATTTCCAGTGCCCCAGTAGCCACCCCACATTTCAGTTAGGGCGGGTCCATTCCAGGCGCCATAAGTATCGACGTATGATATATCAACACCATTAACAGCCTTGAATTGGAGAAGGTAACCAGTTGGACCTGAGTCTGTTGCTCGGCGAATTTGAACAGTTGGTGCTCCATTAGTTGGTTGCTGTATTCCCAGCACTGAACTCGGTGTCGTCGTCCCAATCCCAACCCTGCCGTCTTTGAGAACCGTAAAGATGTTGGACGAGGTGCCAATGGTCAGGATGGAGTTGGAGACAAGAGTGGTGGTGCCGATAGTAACTCCTCCAGTGCTTGTTGCCAACGATGTGGTGCCGGTGGTGACCAGCTGGCCGAATTGGACAGAGGAGGTTGCCGAGATGTTCTGGGGAAGCGAGAGGGTGATGGTGCCGGTGGCGGAGGAGACGGCAATCTGGTTGGGAGTTCCCTGCAGAGAGAGGACTCCGTTGTTGGTCAGGGTGACGGTTCCGGGAGCAGAGGTGGCAATGGTCAGGCCTCCTCCGTTTGAGAAGGTGTAGGCGGTGGAAGAGAGGCCGTTGATGGTGGTAGTAACGTTGGGCCGGGTGTTGGTCAGGGTGATGGTGCCCGTGGGAGCAGAGACACTGATGCCCGTTCCCGAGGCAAGGGAGAGGACTCCGATGTTGGTGAGAGTAATGCTATTGGTCGTAGTGGAAATGGCGATGCCGCTTCCAGAGAGCGAGATGGTTGAGGTAGAAACCCCTCCCAGCTGGTTGAGAATGCCATAGTCGGTGCCAGCCGTGGCGGTTGAGACCACGCCTCCGGTTCCCTTGAGGAGTCCCGTCAGGGTTCCAATACTCACGCTGCCGCTCGATGCCACAAACAAAGCGCGGTTTGTTGAAGAGGTTATAATATTCAGGAGGTTGTTGGTAGTTGATCCCATAACAGTCAGCATGGCGTTGGGAGTGGTAGTGCCGATACCCACACCCCCCTGCCCGGAGGCATTGATAACAACCTGATTGGGGTTAGTAGCATGAGTTGAGCCGTATAACTGAATCTTGCTTCCGACCGGAGTTCCTCCGCTGAAACCGCCGGTCAGGTAGACAGACAAGTTCGTCTGACTGTATCCGGGGCCGACTCCGTTGCTTGCTTCACCACCACTCCCGAGATAAATCCTGTCATCTGTGAAGATAGCACCCATAATAAGTTGGGCATAATCGCTGTCCGCCGAATTTCTAAAAGTCAATTGCCCCGCATCCTCTTTGAGCAAGACGCCGTCAGTGCTTGAGGCAATCATCATAGTTCCGACAACGTGCAGTTTCGCCGCCGGCGTCGTTGTCCCGATGCCGACGTTGCCGGAGCCGCTGATTCTTATCCTCTCGGTTGAGCTGGCTGAAAAAGCCAACACTCCACTTGCAGGGTTAAACAGTCCGCTGTTCCAATCAGTGCTAAAAGCGTACGTGGGCCAAGCGGCGCTGCCGGCATTAGCATAAAATCCTGCTCCAGAAACAGGACCGTTGACCATCAACTTATGATTGCTTGGATTGTCTGTAGTCCCAATCAAAACGTTTCCGCTAGATGAGACAAGCAAAGCGGGGTTCGTCGAAGAAGTGACGATGTTGAGGAGGTTGTTGGTGGAGGTGCCTTGGATAGTCAGTTGTGCGTCTGGCGTAGTAGTACTAATACCGACTTTGCCGGTGCCCGAAGGTTTGAGAATGATGTTGTAAGGCGAACTTCCCCCACTGCCGGATGTAATATACGTATTCCCGGTGTTGCTGTATGCATGAGTGCTGACATTCAAATCCCAATATATTCCTATCCCCGCGGTGCTCCAGAGATTGCTGGATTGGTCGAATGTCCAATTGCCGAACGTTGCAGGATCCTGACCTACCGGAGCCCATACATACAGTTTGGATGATGACTGTGTTGTTGTCCCGATGCCGATGTTGCCACTAGAGCTGATCACCAAATCCTTGGTCATGTCACTGATCCAATTGTTGTCATGCCCGATGACAAAACTGTCGGTGCCTGGAACGATACCGATGCCCCTGGTTGTCTTGCCGGCGCTATAGAATCTCACTCCGGCCTCCGAAGAGGCAGGACCGGTTGAAATGTCCACCACGCTGTTGCCTGTCCTGCTCTCAAAGAGCGCGGTTGTAAGACTGCCCACGGCAGACACATGCAACGGAGCACTGGGAGTTGCCGTTCCAATCCCAACCTTGCCGTCTTTGAGAACGGTAAAGATGCTGGACGAAGTTCCAATGTTTAGAAGGGAGTTTGAAGCAAGAGTCGTGGTTGCAATAGTCACACCTCCGTAGGTTGTTGCCAGGGAGGTAGTACCGGTGGTGACCAGTTGCCCGAATTGGACAGAGGAGGTAGCAGAGATGTTCTGAGGGAGTGAGAGGGTGATGGTGCCGGTTGCCGTTGAGACGGAGATTTGGTTTGAGGTGCCCTGCAGGGAAAGGACTCCGTTGTTGGTCAGAGTAACGGTGCCGGGGGCAGAGGTTGCAATGGTCAGTCCCCCGCCGCTGGTGAAGGTGTAGGCGGTGGTGGAGAGACCGTTGATGGTGGTGGTGGTGAAGCTGCCGCCTCCCGTGGAGCTGATGGTGATGGAGTTGGAGGTGGTGGAGATGGTGATGTTGGTGCCGGCAACCAAGGCAATGGTTGATGTGGACACTCCTCCCAACTGGTTGATGATGCCGTAGTCGGTGCCCGCTGTTGCGGTTGAGACTACGCCTCCCGTTGCTTTGAGGATTCCGGACAGAGATCCGATGGAGAGATTGGTGGTAGTGGTGATACCGCTGACGATGGCGTTACCCAAGACATGCAGAGTTGAGGAGGGGTTAACAGTTCCGATGCCGACGCTAGCAACACCACCCGACTCGCTTACATAAACACCAACCTGACCACCAGCCATTAATCCAATCGTGTCATCTGCTGGCCAATATAATTTAGTGTCAGCATCGTCAGTTTCCTGAATCCCGTTGCTTCCAACATCAGCTCGGACTGTTCCGAATAATTGTACCACCGGACCACCGTATGCACTTATCGCCAAAGCACCATTTATTGCTATTCCCGCACTTGAACCAGCAGCATTTAGAAAAAATCCTTCATCACCACCACTTACACGGATTGACGGTGACGCAGCCGTCCCGTCTGGCAGTAAGAGCTGACCGCTACCTATTTCTAATGCTCCACCCGGCGTCGTCGTCCCAATCCCAACCCTGCCGCTCGATGCGACAAACAAAGCAGGATTCGTTGAAGAGGTTACAATATTCAACAGATTATTGGTGGATGTCCCCCTGACAGTCAGCATGGCGTTGGGAGTTGTGGTGGCGATGCCGACGAGGCCACCACTGGTCATCACATGAGTAGTGACAGCATTTGGTTGGAAGTAGATGTAACCGCCTGCTGCAGTTTTAAGGTACGTACTCATTCCATCACTATCGAGCGTAGGAATGCCCCTGAGCGAGAGTGTTCCGTTCACATCCAGTTTAGAGGCAGGTGTTGTCGTTCCAATCCCAACGTCACCGTTGGCTCCGATGATGAACGCCGGCTGTGCCGAAGAGGTCAGAATGTTTAAGAGAGTGTTGGTGGAGGTGCCTTGGATAGTCAGCTGTGCGTTGGGGGTGGTGGTGCCAATGCCGACGTTGCCGGAGGTATTGATAGTGACTCTAAAAATATCGTTGGTTTTAAATAACAGAGGAACGTTTTCTCCAGAACCGAGTACCCAAAAATCCCCTAAACCAGCATTCCAGTTTCTATAAATATCAAACGCGTTGGTCGCGCCAGTAGAATCCCTTAAATATATTCCTGCGGCGCTGTCTTGGGCGATTACACTAAACAGACCACCACCATTAATGGTTGGTTTCACAGATAAAATATTAAGAGGATTATTCGTCCCAATCCCCACCCTGCCGCCTGATGTCACATTGAGGATATTAGTCGTCGTGGCAACGGTAAAGAGGGTTGCGGGAGTAGTAGTGCCGATGCCAACGTAGCCGGTTGCTCTGTCAATTAAAAATTCATGAGTTCTCGAATTGGACGTTATTATAAAGTCATCACCTGTGCCTTCCCCGACTCCGGCCACCCACTTCTGACCGTATCCCTGTTCGAATTCAACTGCGCTAGTATTAGAATCAGATGAATTAATACTTAGATATTGATTTCCGCTACCCGAAATACTTAATAGTCTTCCCGGGCTCACCGTCCCAATCCCCACTCTCCCGCTCGATGCCACGAGCAAGGCCGGCTGGGTTGAGGAAGTTACGATGTTGAGGAGATTGTTGGTGGATGTCCCCTGAACGGTCAGCATCGCGTTGGGGGTGGTGGTAGCAACTCCGACGAGACCGGTTCCTTGCGGCCAAAGCACAATGTTCTGATTATTCTGAGAGCCGATGCGCGTCTGACCACCAGAACCTGCGATGACAAAATTTCCAGTGCCCCAGTAGCCACCCCACATTTCAGCCAGGGCGGGTCCATTCCAGCCGCCATAAGTATCGACGAATGATACATCGACACCATTAGCAGCCTTGAATTGGAGAAGGTAACCAGTTGGACTCGAGTCTGTTGCTCGGCGAATTTGAACAGTCGGTGCTCCATCAGTTGGTTGCTGTATTCCCAGTACTGAACTCGGTGTTGTCGTCCCAATCCCCACCTTGCCGCTCGACGCCACAAACAAAGCGGGATTCGTCGAAGAGGTTACGATATTCAGCAGATTATTCGTGGATGTTCCCTGAACAGTCAGCAAGGCATTAGGAGTGGTCGTCCCGATGCCGACGAAGCCACCGTTCAGCAGTGTCATCACGATTCCTCCACTGCTTTGGATATCGAGCCGTGGGCTTGCACCAGTTGCGCCATTGAACCGCCAATCAAAATCCGTCGCAATCGCATTCGCTAAATCTATGTACGGTGAAGCGCTGTTTCCATGCAACTCCAGATTTCTCCCGGCATCGAGACCAAGCTGCACTAACCCGGTGGCGCTGATTTGGATACCGCCCCCGCTGATATCCAGTTTCTGTCCCGGATTCGTCGTCCCAATCCCAACCTTACCATCTTTTAGAACCGTGAAGATGCTGGATGAAGTTCCAATGTTTAAAAGAGAGTTTGAAGCCAGAGTCGTGGTTGCGATGGTCACACCTCCGTAGGTAGTGGCAAGAGAGGTGGTGCCGGTGGTGACCAGTTGTCCGAATTGGACTGATGAGGTTGCCGAGATGTTCTGGGGGAGGGAGAGAGTGATGGTGCCGGTGGCCGTTGAGACCGATACCTGGTTTGCGGTGCCCTGCAGGGAGAGGACTCCGTTGTTTGCATAGGTGACGGTGCCCGGAGCGGTGGAGGTGACGGTCAGGCCCGTTCCCGCCGCAAGGGTGTATGCGGTTGATGAGAGTCCATTGAGCGTGGTGGTGGTGAAGGGAGAGAGGTTGGAGATGGTGATGGTGCCGGTTGCCGATGAGACCGAGATACCACTGCCCGAGACCAGGGAGAGAACTCCGATGTTTGAAATGGTGGGAGTGCCGGTGGCGGAGGTAATGGCAAGACCCTGGGTTGCGGCAAGGGACTGCACTCCGATGTTTGCAATGGTGATGGAGTTGGTGGTGGTGGAGATGGAAATGGCGGATCCGGGAGTGAGGGCAATCGTTGACGTTGACACTCCTCCCAGCTGGTTGAGAATGCCGTAGTCGGTGCCGGCAGTGGCAGTTGAGACAATCCCTCCGGTTCCTTTGAGAAGACCCGAGAGAGTGTCGATGGTCAGTGCCGTGGTGGTGACCCCCGCAAACTGAGGTGAGGAGCCGGTCCCGATGTTCTGAGGCAATGAGAGCGTGATGGTGCCGGTTGCGGATGAGACGGATACCTGGTTTGCGGTGCCCTGCAGGGAGAGGACTCCGTTGTTTGCGTAGGTGACGGTGCCCGGAGCGGTGGAGGTGACGGTCAGGCCCGTTCCCGCCGCAAGAGTGTATGCGGTGGCAGAGAGACCGTTGATGGTTGTGGTGGTGAAGGGAGAGAGGTTTGAGATGGTGATGGTGCCGGTGGCCGAGGTGACGGAAATGCCGGTGCCCGAGGCAAGAGAAAGAACCCCGATGTTTGAAATGGTGGGAGTGCCGGTGGCGGAGGTAATGGCAAGACCCTGTCCGGTTGCAAGGGACTGGACTCCGATGTTTGCGATGGTGATGGAGTTTGAGGTGGTGGAAATCTGGATGGCGGATCCGGGAGTGAGGGCGATGGAAGAGGTGGAGACCCCTCCCAGCTGGTTGACGATGCCGTAGTCGGTGCCGGCTGTTGCGGTGGAGACCACCCCTCCGGTTCCTTTGAGAAGACCCGAGAGAGTGTCGATGGTCAGGGCCGTGGTGGTCACCCCTGTGAACTGAGGTGAGGAGCCGGTGCCGATGCTCTGGGGCAATGAGAGGGTGACGGTTCCCGTTGCCGTTGAGACCGATACCTGGTTTGCGGTGCCCTGCAGGGAGAGGACTCCGTTGTTTGCATAGGTGACGGTGCCCGGAGCGGTGGAGGTGACCGTCAGGCCCGTTCCCGCCGCAAGGGTGTATGCGGTTGATGAGAGTCCATTGAGCGTGGTGGTGGTGAAGGGAGAGAGGTTGGAGATGGTGATGGTGCCGGTGGCCGAGGTGACGGAGATGCCCGTTCCCGATGCCAGGGAGAGGACCCCGATGTTTGAAATGGTGGGAGTGCCGGTGGCGGAGGTGATGGAAAGGCCCTGGGTTGCGGCAAGGGACTGGACTCCGATGTTTGCGATGGTGATGGAGTTGGAGGTGGTGGAAATCTGGATGGCGGATCCGGGAGTGAGGGCGATGGAAGAGGTGGAGACCCCTCCCAGCTGGTTGACGATGCCAAAGTCAACTCCCTGGGTTGCGGTTGAGACAATCCCTCCGGTTCCTTTGAGAAGACCCGAGAGAGTGTCGATGGTCAGTGCCGTGGTGGTCACACCCGCAAACTGGGGTGAGGAGCCGGTGCCGATGTTCTGAGGCAATGAGAGGGTGATGGTGCCGGTTGCGGATGAGACCGATACCTGGTTTGCGGTCCCCTGCAGGGAGAGGACTCCGTTGTTTGCGTAGGTGACGGTGCCCGGAGCGGTGGAGGTGACCGTCAGGCCCGTTCCCGCCGCAAGAGTGTATGCGGTGGCAGAGAGACCGTTGATGGTTGTGGTGGTGAAGGGAGAGAGGTTGGAGATGGTGACGGTGCCGGTGGCTGAGGTGACGGAGATGCCGGTTCCCGAGGCAAGAGAAAGAACCCCGATGTTTGAAATGGTGGGAGTGCCGGTGGCGGAGGTAATGGCAAGACCCTGGGTTGCGGCAAGGGACTGGACTCCGATGTTTGCGATGGTGATGGAGTTTGAGGTGGTGGAAATCTGGATGGCGGATCCGGGAGTGAGGGCGATGGAAGAGGTGGAGACCCCTCCCAGCTGGTTGACGATGCCGTAGTCGGTCCCTTGGGTGGCGGTTGAAACCACTCCTCCGGTTCCTTTCAGAAGCCCGGTGAGCGTATCGATGGTCAGTGCGGTGGTGGTGACCCCTGTGAACTGAGGTGAGGAGCCGGTGCCGATGCTCTGAGGCAAGGACAGGGTGATGGTGCCGGTGGCCGTTGAGACGGATACCTGGTTTGCGGTCCCCTGCAGAGCCAGGACTCCGTTGTTTGCATAGGTGACGGTGCCCGGAGCGGTGGAGGTGACTGTCAGGCCCGTTCCCGCCGCAAGAGTGTATGCGGTCGCAGAGAGACCGTTGAGGGTGGTGGTGGTGAAGGGAGAGAGGTTGGCAATGGTGATGGTGCCGGTGGCCGAGGTGACACTGATGCCGGTGCCCGAGGCAAGGGAGAGGACGCCGATGTTTGAAATGGTGGGAGTGCCGGTGGCGGAGGTAATGGCAAGACCCTGGGTTGCGGCAAGGGACTGGACCCCGATGTTTGCGATGGTGATAGAGTTGGAGGTGGTGGAGATGGAAATGGCGGATCCGGGAGTGAGGGCGATGGTCGAGGTTGACACTCCTCCCAGCTGGTTGACGATGCCAAAGTCAACGCCCTGGGTTGCGGTTGAGACCACACCTCCCGTTCCTTTCAGAAGACCTGAGAGAGACCCGATGGTCAGAGCGGTGGTGGTGACCCCTGTGAACTGAGGTGAGGAGCCGGTGCCGATGCTCTGGGGAAGCGAGAGCGTGATGGTGCCGGTGGCCGTTGAGACGGATACCTGATTTGCGGTGCCCTGCAGAGCCAGGACTCCGTTGTTTGCATAGGTGATGGTACCCGGAGCGGTGGAGGTGACGGTCAGGCCGGTTCCCGCCGCAAGAGTGTATGCGGTTGATGAGAGACCGTTGAGGGTGGTGGTGGTGAAGGGAGAGAGGTTGGAGATGGTGATGGTGCCGGTGGCTGAGGTGACGGAAATGCCGGTTCCCGAGGCAAGGGAGAGGACGCCGATGTTGGTGAGGGTGGGCGTGCCGGTGGCGGAGGTGATCGCAAGACCCTGGGTTGCGGCAAGGGACTGCACTCCGATGTTTGCGATGGTGATGGAGTTGGTGGTGGTGGAGATCTGAATCGCACTTCCAGGAGTCAGCGCAATCGTTGAGGTGGATACTCCTCCCAGCTGGTTGACGATGCCAAAGTCAACGCCCTGGGTTGCGGTTGAGACCACACCTCCGGTTCCTTTGAGAAGACCCGAGAGAGTGTCGATGGTCAGCGCGGTGGTGGTCACACCCGCAAAGGTGGGAGAGGAGGTGGTGTTGATGTTCTGGGGAAGAGAGAAGGTGAGTGTTCCGGGAAGAGAGGTGGCAATGGTGATCTGGTTGGGGGTGCCAACCATCTGGAACTCATTGTTGATGAGTCCGTTGATGGTGGTGGTCGCCGCTCCCCCGCCAGCGGAGCTGATGGTGATGGAGTTTGACGTGGTGGCGATGGTGATGTTGGTGCCGGCAACCAAGGCAATGGTTGAGGTTGACACTCCCCCCAGCTGGTTGAGAATGCCGTAGTCAACTCCCTGGGTTGCGGTTGAGACCACTCCTCCCGTTCCTTTGAGAAGTCCTGTCAGGGTATCGATGGTCAGGGCGGTGGTGG